>Ga0118677_10000828_pt1 | contig 67115 bp, 67 predicted proteins | sample AliMusrvi5mmetaG_FD_86154 | JGI IMG/M metagenome (GOLD analysis project Ga0118677, IMG submission 86154) | reverse complement strand
GCTTTGAACAGCTTGCGGCGGGCGAGAACGTCGTGGACTCGAACCTCATCCATGGCGAACTGCTGGCTCGCAATTTCATTCTCGGTTTGTTGTGGGCCGAGGACACCTTCGGGGTTCGCCCGAGTACCGGCTGGCAGTGCGACGGATTCGGCTCCAGCGCCCAGCTTCCGCAGGTCCTCCGCGGCTGCGGGCTGAAATGGGTTCCTCTTTTGGGCTATAACCTGCCCACCGCTCCTTACTGGCGCGGGTTGGACGGCAGCATGGTGCTGTGGCAGGTGCCGGAGGTGTTCTCGGAGTACTGGTGGGGCGGCGGCATGGAGAATATGAACACGTTCCACAAGCACAAGCCCTGCGAATCGTGCAACGGCCACGGCTGTACGGTCTGCGGGGGCAAGGGCGTGGACTACGAGCGGATCGGTCGAGGGGGACTGCGCTGGTCGGGAGCGGAGCCGCACTTCAAGACGCCGGTCTTGGGGATCTGGCTGTGGGGCGAGGAGATCGTGCCCGGCGATCACATCGAGACCGATGTCGCGCGGCTGCGTGCGGCGAATCCCGACGTGGACATCAGGCAGGGCACCTATCGCGACCTGGCTCGGCACCTGACTGGCTATCTCGCCGCTGTGGACCAGCCGGCTGCCGGCCAGATCAGCACCAAGGTTGAGAATAACCCGGGACAGAGCGGATGCTACACCACGCGTATCAAGATCAAGCAGGGCCACCGCGAGGCCGAGCACATGCTGCTGGCCGCCGAGACGCTGGATACGCTGCTGGCCAGCGCCCGCGGGCACGGCCGGCTGCGTGATCTCTGGAAGCGCATGACGTTGTCCGCCTTCCACGATGCCATCACGTCCACGCACAGTGACCCGGCCTATGATGAACTGCGTGACTTGCAGGCGGGTGTGCAACAGGAGTCCCGGGTCATCGCTGAAACCGCCGTGGCCCAGGCAACCGACGGTGCCGAAGGGCGGCTCACGGTTTTCAACCCGCGCGGATACACGGCATGCCCCGTGGTCTCGGCGCCACTGCCCGAAGGGTGGACCGGGGCCGAGGTCCTCGCGGTCGACGAACGCCTGCCGGTTTATGAGGTGAAGGACGGTAAGGTTGAGTTCCTGGCGCGTAATCTGCCGGCGCTGGGCTCGCGCACGTTTACGCTTCGCAAAGCTGGTCCGCCGGCCAGGGAGGACCTAACTGGCCGTGGCGAGACGGTGTGCGGTCCTTTTCGTATGCGATGGGATGAACGCGGCATTGCGGCGCTGCATGTGGATGGGCTCGGCGAGGTGTTGGATCGCGGGAAATACCTGCTGGCTGAGCCGGTGGTGGAAGTGGACGAGGGCGACCCCTGGAGTACGCGGAATATCGTGAAGCCTCGGACGCGGCTGGCACCGCACACGCGGCTCCAATCCGCGATCCGCGAGGGGGACGCTGTGATTGTCGCCACCCGCAGCCGGCATCCGTGTTGCGACGACCCGCTGACCACATCGCCGGGCGCGGATATTCGCGTCACCTTCATCGAGGTGCGTCAGCGGTTCATCGCGCGCGAGGGGTGCGCCTACCTTGAGGTGATCACGGACGTGCACTGGTATGCCGGCAGCAGAAAGCTGCGCCTGGCCTTCCCGACGTTCACGGACGTCAACCGGGGCCTGTACGAGATTCCGTTCGGCGCGCTCGAACGCGGGCGGCATGAGCAGACCATGTCGACGATGACCAACGGCTGCGGCGGGTATATGCGGAGCGGTCATGTCAGCAACTCCGGGATCCCCGTCGGGACCGGGAGGAGGAGGACGACAGTGTCCATGCCCGTTGATTTCAAAGACGTCTCCACGGTCGGCCTGGAGACCTCTCCGGTGGCAGGCACGCTTGCCGGTCTCCGGGCCAATGAAGCCAGGTACTTCATGAACAAGTACCAGCATGAGTTCACGGTCACGGCGGCGCGCGAAAGTCAGGACACGCTGGACTACGTCAACAAGATCCTCAAGGAAGAACGTGATATCGAGTTTGCCGCCAAGCCCCTGGAGACGTCCCGCTTTCAGGTGGAGAACATCTTCTGGGCCTGCGTCTTCTACGAGAGTGGCCTTGAGGTCAACGTCCTGTACACGATCGACGACCCCAAGAAGCGGGCCGTCGGCTTCAAGCTCTCGGAGGGGATGGACGTGCCGGCGGAGCTGGAAGGGAAGTTCAAGTTCGCCCGGCAGAAGTCCAAACTGGCCGGGACGATCAGGGGCTCGTACTTCGTGATCAAGGGCGAGTACTGACCGGTACGAGGAGCGAGCCGATGGCACCCGCCGACCCAAGCCCGTTCGTCGTGACAGACCCGTGCCCCGTTTGCCACGGGCGGGGGGCCATCGACGAGCAGCCCTGTGCCACGTGCCACGGCACCGGCGTGCACCGCTTCTACCACGGCACGAAGGCCGAGCTGAAGCCGGGAGACCTGATCGAGCCCGGCTTCAGCTCCAACTTCGGCAAGCGGAAGCAAGCAACCTACGTCTACGTCACCGGCACCCTGGACGCCGCCACCTGGGGGGCGGAGCTGGCGCTCGGCGAAGGTCGCGGGAGAATCTACAGAGTGGAACCGACCGGCCCGATCGAGGACGACCCCAATCTGACGGACAAGAAGTTCCCCGGGAATCCGACCAAGTCCTACCGCTCCCGGGAGCCGCTGCGGGTCTCGGGCGAGCTCACCGATTGGCAGGGGCACTCCCCCGAAACGCTCAAGGCCATGAAGGACAACCTTGAGCGACTCAAGCGACTCGGTGTCGAGGCGATCGACTGAGTCGTTCCCCGCATCCTCCAGCCACATGTATCTCATCACCGCCGCGCGGGCGAATGCCGTGGCCGGGCTTGACGAGGTGCCGCGGGCGGCGCTCGACGGGGCGAGGAGAAGGCCGCCGAGGACGCGCAGCCGGCGCTCGACAACGGCGTCGCGCTCGCAAGTCGCCGCCGCTGACTCGCCCTGCCTTGCCGGCGCGGCCCGGATCAGTCCGTCGATTCCACCCATTGCGCTCGCCATTCAGGCGCCGCAAAGCATGGGGCAAAGAACGCCACCTGCTTGGCGATCTTGCCGTCGCGCAGCGTGACGACGGAGATCACATACCAGTCGGAGCCATCCGGATAGCGCGTGCGGTTGTACACGGTGAAGGTGTCTCCGGTGCCCTCCACGCGCACCAGGTTGAACGTCGGCGTCATGACGTAGCGGGGCTCCTCGCCGATGAGCTGGGCGGGCGCGGAATCTGGTGCCGGTCGACCAGGACGGTTGGCGAGCGTGGCAATGAGGTTGTCGACCCCGACCACGCGCTCGCCTGATTGCGGCATCTCCTGCACCACGTCCGCATGGACGAGCGCTCGGAGCTTCTCGTAGTCTCCTGCGCCGATCGCCTCCTGCATGCGGCTCACGAGAGCCCGGTTGCTCGATTCACTCTCAGCTACATCGGTCATGGAATCTGCACCTCCTTACGGCCCCGTCGCGGAGCCCGGATCATCCGGTTGGGCCGTGCTCATGAGTCGTGCGTTCTGCTCGCCGGCGTACTTGGCCAGAGAGCCGATCTCGGCAGGCGAGAAGACCCGGCGGCGAAGCAGTTCCACGGCCACGCGGTGCGTCTCGCTGAGCGCCGACAGAGCCGCGCGACGCGCGTCGGCGGGGAGGCCCGGCTCCTCGGCGACCTGCCGATAGGCGCCGTGGCCGAGATATGCCAGCGCCAGTGCCTGGAGCTCGGCTGCGGGCAGCCAGGTCGCCAGCTGCGGCAGGAGTGCGTCGAACGTCGCGCGGCTGAGCACCCCGAAGGTGCCGTACTCAAGCGCCGTGAACACGATGAGGTGATTCGCGCCGAGCTCGAAGTAGACGGCGCGACCGGCGTCGCGCGCGTGGCGGGCATGCTCGCGCCTCTGCAGGTACATGCCCACGAACAGCCAGCCGATGACGCCGAGCAGCGCGCCGGTGACCCCGATGAGGAGCTGCTGTGCGTGCACTCAAGCGACCTTGCCCATGCCGTGCTGGTACCCGTGGGCACGCGCCCGGTAACGCGGGGTCGACGTGGAGACCGATGAGACCTCCTGAAGTCCTCAGGTCCCGAAGATCTCGGAGAGGCAGTGCGAAGGGCCTGCGCGGCTCGTTCGGCGCTTGGGTCTGCGAGCAGTACGGCGTCAAGCAGGCTCAGGGGTGGCTCGGGCGCTCCGCCCCGCGACGACGCTCAGGCACTACGTGCGCTTCATCATCGTCGCGCTCGCCAGCCGGTGCTGACCGTTCTGTGGGCTCTCACGGCCCCGACCCTGATGTGCTGAGCTTGACGGAGGGCGATGGAGCGGTAAACTATCTCCTGTGAGGTGATAGTTTGAAGTCGTATCTCTATGGCGCCGGCGCGGAATACGCGCTGCACTCCCTGCTCATACTCGCAACGTCGGACGCGCCCATCAGCGTGGTGGACCTCGCGCGCTTCCAGCAGATCCCCGGGCGGTACCTGGCCAAGGTCTTCACGCGCATGAAGGACGCGCAGCTGGTCGTGGGGACCGAAGGCATCGCCGGAGGGTTCGCGCTCGCGCGCGCGGCCGAGGATATCCGCGTGATGGAGGTCCTGGACGCCGTGGATCCGGACCGCAAGCTGTTCGCCTGCGCCGAGATCCGGCGCAACTGCACGCTGTTCGGGGAGGCGCCGCCCGAGTGGGCCACGGCGGGGAGCTGCCGCATCGACCTCTTCATGACCGAGGCCGAGCGCGCGCTCCGCGAGTTCCTCGCCTCGAAGACTATCGCAGACCTGGTCTGCGAGCTCGACTGCAAGGCGCCCGCGGAGTTCGCCGCCGAATCGAGCGGCTGGTTCCAGGGGCGCAGAGTCGGCCGCAGGTCTCGTCGCGGCCGCAGCACGACGGGCTCGTAGAGCCGAGCCAGGCCCATTCCGGGCACTCATCGAGAGGACGCGCATGGACATTCCCGAGAAGCTGCGAGAGGTACTGAAGAAGGACGGCGTGGTCGCGATCGCCACGCTGGGCCAGGACGGCCCGCACATGGTGAACACCTGGCACAGCTACGTGCGCCTCACCGATGACGGTCGCATGCTGATCCCCGCCGGCTACATGAACAAGACCGAGGCCAACGTCGCCTTCAACCCCGAGGTCCTGGTGACGCTGGGGAGCAGCAAGGTGCCCGGCGAGAACGGTCCGGGCACGGGCTTCCTCATCGAGGGCACGGGGGCTTTCTCCGCCTCGGGTCCCGACTTCGATGTCCTCAAGGCGACCTTCGGCTGGATGCGCGCCGTCCTGACAGTCACGATGCGGTCGGCGACGCAGACGCTCTAGCAGGCTGCCGCGATCATCGCCGGCGCGCGCCCGCGCGCCGGCCTCCATCGGCAGGGCCGAGATCGTGAAGGACGCGGCGGAAAAGCTGCGCGGCGAGGAGTTGCGGGGCCTGCTCGCCAGAGCGGCGTTCGGGAAGCTTCATGCGTCAAGCCCGATGGCCATCTTGTAGGCCTTTGCAGCCTCGGACAGCGGCGTCATCATCTCTTGCAGAGTCTTGTAGGTCCCTTCTCCCGAGAGTTCGTCAGCCACCTTCTTCGTGAGCGCCAGGGTGGCTTTCATCAATCCCGACCCGAGACTCAGACGAGCGACACCCAGCTCGTGCAGTTCGCTCACGGATGGCGGGGTTCCCCCACCGATGCCGGGATTCGCCAGGATGTTGATCGGCGCATTGATCTCCTTCACCAGCGTGGAGATGATCTCTCTCTCCCAGACCGGCTGTACGAACACGCAGTCGGCACCAGCCTCGGCGTAGCTGTTGCCTCGCCTGATCGATTCCGTCAGCTTCTCGTTTGTCGAACCGGATGAGGTGTAGAACGCATCCGTCCGTGCATTGATGACTAGGTGCAATCCCTGTGCGTCGGAGAGCTCACGAATGGCGGCTATCCTCTCCGAGAACTCCATCTCTTCGGTCAGCACCGGGCTGAGAGCGATGCTGTCTTCGATGTTGATCCCGACGACGCCCGTGTCGATCATCGCCTTCACGGACGACACGACATCGTCGGTGGTATCGCCGTAGCCCGCTTCCATGTCGGCGGTCACGGGAACGTTGACCGCCTTGACGATCCCCGAGACGACAACAAGCATCTCTGACAATCGCATGACTCCAGCGTCTGGATGTCCCAGAGACGCGGCTATTCCCATACTCGTCGTGGCGACCGTCTTGTACCCGCAGGCTTCTATCAGCCGAGAGCTCCCGACGTCCCATGAATTGGCGAGCACAAGGATCTCTGGGCCATGATGCAGTTGCAGGAATAGCTCTGCTTGGTCCTTCTGAATCTGTGAGACCACGGTATCCTCTCTGACTGATCGTCTGGCCCTTGGTCGCGATCCTCGCGGTGTCGGGCTTCGTTCCTCCTCGCCTTGTGATGCCCTCCGGGGCCTGTGGTTGATCGTCGGCTACATCCTGCGGCCGGGCGACGTCGCCCTGGCTCCCCGCATGGCTCCGCACGTCTGGGCCTCCGTCGGCCACACAGGCCGCATCCTGTTCACGTTCTCGCCGGCAGAGCACATGGTCCTGGCGTCGTCAGCCGGCCGATTCCCTCTTCGCCCAACGTGGGGCGCATCAGCCGCCGCCGTACGCGGTCGGCTGGATGCCATTGTTGGATGCCGAGCACGCAGTTGGACGGCATGAGGCCTCAAATCTCCATCAAGAGGGAGGCCAACTCGCCAGGGGCTATCACCATCGAGTCGTGGCCGGCCTCTATTGTCGTGAACGACCAGGACTTGTCATCCTTGATGCGTTCGTAGGTAGACGCGAGGAAAGCATATGGCGGCTTGCTTCCGGCAATATAGGTGCGCGCCATCCCGATGCTTCCCGAGTGCTTGAAGGTAAATGTCCCGATGTACGTCTGCAGTGGCATAGGCCGCAGGCGCCGCTGAAGCCAGGCGACCTCCGATGGGTCAGTTACAGCGAAGGCACTCGGCGGAGGCGCGGGAAGTGCCACCCCATTGCCTTGTTCTCGGACCAACTTCAGTCGCGTTTCGCGGGCCTCCGGGGTGTTGGATTCCGACCAGCTGAAAGATGACCCAGGTGACATGTCCGCTGGAACTCCGGCATCCAGGTAGACATAGCGGGACACGCGATCTCGGAGCGTGTCCGCGACGCCGGAGATGACGAAGCCTCCGTAGCTGTGTCCGACCAGGATGAAATCGTTCAACTCCTCCGCCTCGACGAGAGCAAGGATGTCCTCGACGTGGGTCTGCAAGGAGATGTCCTTGGAGAAGAGATGCGCACGATCTCCAACTCCAGTGAGGCTCGGGGCGAAGACACGGTTACCGTGCGCAGCAAGGATGTCCGCTGTGCCTCGCCAGCACCAACCTCCATGCCACGCGCCGTGCACCAGGACGAAGGTGCGGGGCGACGAGGTGGCACTCGCTCCTCGAACATCACCGACCCCTGTCGCCGCACCAACCGTGGCGGCGCCTGGAGCCTTCAGAAGACCCCGTCGTGTGACCACGCTACCCCCTCTTCTCACCGAGGCATTGAACTACCATTGGACAGTCTGCGTTTGTCATCGACACAGACTCTCCCTTTCTGTCTACGATGAACCGCCCCGGCTTTGTCGGAGGCTCCAAACCTTGAGAGGATGGAGGCCATGGACAGACAGACGAGGTATCCCAAGGAAGTCAGGGAGCGGGCTGTGCGCCTTGACGTTCAGTAGAGGCTGGAGGGAGGACGCCGATGGGCGAGGGGACCGCGGTACGCATCGCTTGCGTGGGCGACAGCATCACGTGGGGAGCCTGCATCCTGCGCCGCAGACGCGACTGCTATCCGGCCCGGCTGCAGCGGCTTCTCGGCGACGGTGTCGTCGTGGGCAACTTCGGGAAGGTCTCGCGCACGCTCCAGGATTCGGGTGACCGCCCCTACCGCAGCTGCAAGCCGTATCGCCGGAGCGGGGAGTTCGCTCCCGACGTCGTGCTCATCATGCTCGGCACCAACGACTCCAAGGCGAACAACTGGAAGGGCCCTGCGCCCTTCCTCGAGGACTACCGCACCCTCGTCGAGCACTACCGCACGCTGCCGTCGGCGCCGCGCATCTTCGTGATGCCGCCGCCGGCGGTCTATGGCCACGGTAGGGCGGGCAAGGTGAAGTACACCGTGAGCACGGAGGCCATCGACCAGATTCGTGCCGTCGTTCGCGACCTCGCGCGCGAGCAGGCACTGGGCCTGGTCGACACCCACGCTGCCACGCTGGGTCACCCCAGGCTCTTCTGGTACGACGGCGTGCACCCGAACGCGGCCGGGGCGGCGCTGATCGCCCAGGCGGCCTACGAAGTGCTCGCACCGGAGCTGGCCACTTCCTGAGCTCGCCGCGACTGCGGGCCCCGGCGGCCGGCGACGAATCCCGGGTCCTGCTCGCGACGCAGAAGGAGTACCGGCCCGCCCACGGCGGCGATGATCGGCCGGTTCAGGGTGATCAGCGCCACGCGCCCGTCCGAGACGTGCTCGACGAGCACGAGCTCGTCGGGCTCCTCGGAGCTCGTCGGCGGTCGGTGGCCGAGGCGCTTCATGCCGGTGGCGTCGTCCGTCATGTCGTCCTCCTGTCGCAATGGCTCACGTCGAAGTTCAGGTCTGCGGCCGTGACCGTCAGGTCACCCCACAGGCATCCGTGCTCTCGCGGAGCGGGGGAGACGTGGGGCCAGATGAGCGCATGCGTCGCCGCGCAGCCACTCCGGCCGCCGCCTTCCCGCGGATTCGGCAACCGACCGGCAACTTGCCCGAGAGGACGAGGGACCGCCTCAGGCGCGGCGCCCCCTCGTCGTTCTCTTCCTCACGCCAAGCGAAGCCTGCCCGCTGTACAGCGCGGCGCCTGCCGATTAGCCTACGGCTAGTCCGACTCCAAGCCCTGCGTCCTACGGCATTCGCTACGGACCCAGGGCCGTACCACGGATAGACCGTGGGGCGGCGTGCCTAGCGCGCCGTCGTGGGCCCGAGGTGGAAACGCCTGGGCCTCCCCGTGCTTGGAAAGGAGCCAGGGAAGTGAACGCAGCTTCGACCCCGCGCGTCCACGGCGCGCACCTGCGGAGGCCCCACCTCAGGTCTGTCTGCGCTTGCGCGCTGCTGCTCGCGGCGCTGATGGTGGTCCTCGCGGCGGGCTGCGGCAGCCAGTCGAACGGCAGCTCCGGCGCGTCGACCAAGATCATCGTCTTCGGCGCTGCCTCGCTGACCGACGCCTTCACCAAGCTGGGCAGCGACTACACGGCCGCCCACCCGAGAGTGACGGTGACCTTCAACTTCGCCGGCAGCCAGGAGCTCGTGGCCCAGCTTCAGCAAGGCGCCCCGGCCGACGTGCTGGCGACGGCCGACACCAAGACCATGAACCAGGTCGCGACCTTGGTCGATGCGCAGCAGGTCTTCGCGTGTAACAAGCTTGAGATCGCGGTCCCGCCCGGCAACCCCGAGCACATCGCGAGCCTGAAGGATCTTGCCGACCCCAGTCTCAAAGTCGTGCTCGCCGCTCCGCAGGTGCCCGCGGGGAAGTACGCGCAGGCGATCCTCGGCAAGGCTGGCGTGACGGTGAAGCCGGTCTCCCTGGAGGACAGCGTCAAGGGAGTCGTGACGAAGGTCTCGCTGGGCGAGGCCGACGCCGGAATCGTCTACGTCACGGATATCCAGGCGGCGGGCGGCAAGGTCGACGGTGTCACCATCCCGGATGCCCTGAACCTCATCGCCACCTATCCGATCGCAGTCGTGAAGGCGACCAAGAACGACCAAGACGCGCGAGCGTTCGTGGACTTGGTCGTGTCCAGCAAGGGCCGGCAGGTGCTGCAAGGCTTCGGCTTCCTGCCGCCAAGCGGACCGTGACGACGCCCGGCGCCGGGCCCCCCCTAGGGCTGCGCCCGGTAGAGGTCGTGCGGACCGCGGAGGGACCTCCGCCGCGCGGGGGCGAGGCGGGCAAGGGACTCGCCGTCGTCGCCGGCGACTCCTTGGAGACAGGACCCCGGGCCGAGCCGGCGCCATGGGCGACGCCGCCGGAAGGCGCCGCGCCCCGACTCCTGCGCCGTGGCGGCGGCGGCGCGCCCTTCGGGTTCCTGCCGCTCGCCGTTGTCGCGGTCGCGTTCCTGACGCTTCCGCTCCTCGCCCTCCTTGTGCGTGCCCCCTGGCGCGACCTGCCCGGCGACCTCGCGGCGCCCGGCGTGCTCACCGCGCTGCGCCTCTCGCTCGTGTGCTCGCTGGGAGCGCTCGGCCTCTCGCTCCTCTTCGGCGTCCCGCTCGCCTGGCTGCTCGCGCGCGTCCGCTTCCCCGGGCGCAACCTCGTGCGCGCCCTCGTGCTTCTGCCCATGGTGCTGCCGCCCGTCGTTGGCGGCGTCGCCCTGCTCCTCGCCTTCGGCCGCCATGGCCTCGCCGGCCAGTGGCTCGACCGGGCCTTCGGCATCACACTGCCGTTCTCGACCGCCGGGGCCATGCTCGCCGAGACGTTCGTCGCGATGCCGTTCCTGATCATCACCGTCGAGGCCGGCATCCGCGGTATGGACCGGCGCTACGAGGACGCCGCCGCGACGCTGCGCGCCGGCCCCTGGACAACGTTCCGCCGGGTGACGCTGCCGCTGATCGCGCCCGCCCTTGCCGCCGGCGGCGCCCTCTGTTGGGCACGTGCTCTCGGCGAGTTCGGGGCGACGATCACGTTTGCCGGAAACCTGCCCGGGACGACGCAGACGATGCCGCTGGCGGTGTACCTCGCCCTCGAGAACAACACCGGCGCGGCGATCACGCTGAGCCTCGTGATGCTGGCGATCTCCCTGGCGGTGCTCGTGGGTTTGCGCAGCCGCTGGTTCCCCTCACGATGAGCGCTCCGGCCATGCGACCTGCAGATGGAAGTCGGCCATGAGCCTCGATGCCGTCGTCGGCCTGCGCAAGGGCACCCTCGATCTCGACGTCGAACTCAGGGTGGCGAGCAACGGCGTCGTCGTGCTGCTCGGGCCCAACGCCGCCGGCAAGACGACCTTCCTTCGCGCGCTCGCCGGCCTCGTGCCGCTCGAGCGCGGCCGCATCGTCCTCGACGGCGTCGTCCTCGACGACCCGGCTGCCGGCGTACGGATGCCCACCGAGAAGAGGCCGATCGGCGTCGTCTTCCAGGACTATCTGCTCTTCCCGCACCTGACCGTGCTCGAAAACGTCGCCTTCGGGCCGCGATCGAGCGGCTTCGCGCGCGCCGCGGCGCGGAAGCGCGCTCTCGCGCAGCTCGAGCGCGTAGGGCTGGTCGACGTCGCCGCCGAGAAGCCGCGGGCGCTCTCGGGCGGGCAGGCGCAGCGCGTCGCCCTCGCGCGGGCGCTCGCCACCGACCCGCGCCTGCTCCTGCTCGACGAGCCTCTTGCCGCCATGGATGCCGGCGCCCGCGCCGAGCTGCGCCGCGGCCTCTCCCGGCACCTTGCCGCATTTCCCGGGATGTGCCTCGTGATCACGCACGACCCCATAGAGGCGATGACCCTCGGCGACCGGCTCGTCGTCCTGGAGGCCGGGCGCGTCGTCCAGGCCGGGACGCCGGAGGAGCTGTCCGCGCACCCGCGCTCTCGATATGTGGCCGACCTGCTCGGCCTGAACCTGTATCGCGGCCGCGCCGAGCAGCGCTCGGTCGTGCTGGAGAACGGTCGGCACCTTGTCGTCGCCGACCCCGTGCCGGAGTCGGGCGATGTGTTCGCCGTGATCTCACCGCGGGCGGTCGCCCTTCACCGCGTCTTCCCGGAAGGCTCGCCGAGGAACGTCTGGGAAGGCGCGGTCGGGGACCTCGACGTCATCGGGAATCACGTGCGCGCCCATGTGAGCGGCGTGCTGCCGATCATCGCCGAGGTCACCCCGGGGGCCGTGGCCTCCTTGCACCTCGACGACGGCGGTCCTGTCTTCGTGGCCGTCAAGGCGGTCGAGATCGAGGTCTACGAGGCGTGAGGCAGGCACCCGAGATCACGGCGCGTCCGTGAGCGAGCCCATCGAAGGCCGGGTGCAGGCGGCTGCTACGCGCGAACGCGCGCCTGGTTCATGCACGGCGTGCGCTCCATCGATCCGACGAGCTTCCTCTCCGACCCCGGGGACGAGCTCCCGACGTCCCCTCCACCGAGCTTCCTCACCGCCACACTCTGAGCTCCGGCAGCGGCGCTTGGACTGATTCGAGGGCTTCGCGGGCGGCTTCTCCGGGCCGCGCGTCTCCCCGGCGTGCCACTCTCCTACGCACACCGGACGACCCCAAGAGCCGGCGCATGAAGGCGGCCGTGATGACGGGCTCGTCTTGCAGTATCATGCCTCAGCCATGACGACCTCAGGAAAGACGTCGCGTACGCCCGTGGCTGCCGGAGTCCTCCTGGCCGGCGGCGAGGGTCGCCGCATGGGCTTCGACAAGCGCACCCTGGAGCTGGACGGCGCGACCTTGGTCGAGCGCGGCATCGCCGCCCTCCGAGAGGTCTTTCCCGTAGTAGCGATCTCGCTTCGGGCCGGGAGTGACCCGGAGTTGGTCCCGAGCGGCTGTGAGGTCATCTGCGATGAGGTCCCGGGATCACCGCTGGCCGGCATCGTGAGTGCATTGGCTCACTACGATGCGCCCATCTTCGTGCTCGCGGCGGACATGCCGTTCGCCGAGCGCGCCGCGATCAAGGAGGTCGTGGAAGCCTTCGTCGACGTCGACGTCGACGTCGCGCTCCCAGTGGTCGCGGGCCACGTCGAGCCGCTGCATGCCGTGTACGGTCCGGGGTGTCTCGCGCCGATCCGTCGCCTCCTCGCGGCCGGGAATCACAGGATCCCGGACCTCTACTCCCAGGTGCGAGTGGCGGAGGTGCCGTTCACCTCGCCGGCGCTGTTCTTCAGCGTCAACACGCCGGCCGATCTGGAGGACGCGCGCCGGCGCCTCGACCGTGACGCGCACGACGTCGCCAATCGCCGGCCGGCGTTGGTCGCCGTCGTCGGCAAGAGCGGCAGCGGGAAGACCACTCTCCTCGAGAAGCTGATCCCCGAGCTCCGCGCTCTTGGCCTGCGCGTGGGCGCCGTGAAACACGACGCACACCGCTTCGACATCGATGTCCCCGGCAAGGACTCCTGGCGTCTCGGGCAGGCAGGCGCCGAGGCCTACGTCGTCCACTCGCCAGTCAAGCTCGCCCTCGTCATGTCGCTCCCTCACGAAGCGAGTCTGGTGGACATCGTGCTGCGGTACTTCACCGGCTTCGACATCGTCGTCGTCGAGGGGCACAAGCTCCAGTCTCCGAACAAGGTCGAAGTCTTCCGCCTGGCTGCCGGCCACGACGAGCCGCTCTGCCGCCAAGACGAGGTGCTCGCGATCGTGACCGACACCGGGATTGCTCGTGATCCCAAGTTCGGACTCGACGACGGAGCGTGCCTCGCGCGCTTCCTCGCGGAGCGTCTCGATCAGCTGCGTAGTTACTGAGGCCGTTCTGGCCGATCGCGCTCGAGACCGGTCTCGATCCTTCCATAGGCCGCTCCCGTCCCCGCAGGTCGTGCTCGTCTTGTCTGCGGGTGGGTCCGGTGACGGCCTGGCGCGTCCGGCGCTGGAGCGCGCGCTCAGTCCGGGAAGGGTGGACGCTCCGAACTGGCGCCTTCCAGAAGCAGCACGCCGAACTCGGCACCTGGTTCGCTGCCGGGATGCCCCGCAGGCACGAGCGCGAGCCCGTCGGCCAGGGCCATCGAGTGCAGCACGCCAGACCCCTGCGAGCCCGCCCTCGCGAAGCTGAAGCCGCCGCCCTCCCGGAAGAGACGGCAGCGAGTCAGTTCCACCCGCTCCTTGGTCGCCTTCAGTGCGTCGCGCGACGTCGCCCGCACGCAGGGACGAAAGAGGTCGCGACGGGCCTGCATCGCATGCAGGGCCGGCCGTATGAACAACTCGAACGAGACCATCGCCGCTACCGGATTGCCCGGCACACCGAACACCAGGGTCTCGCCGCACACGCCGAAGGTCAGCGGCCAGCCGGGCTTCGCCTTGACGCCCCAGAATCGGGTCTCCACACCGAGGTCTTCCTGGATCTCCTTCACGTAGTCGAGCTCGCCTACGGACACGCCACCGGAGGTGATCACGACATCGGCCTCGAGCGCCGTCTTGAGGAGCCGGCGCAGCTCGTCCCGGTCGTCGCGCGCGATGCCGAGGAGCAGCGGCTCGGCGCCGGCCTCCAGGACCTGGCCGTAGGCCGCGATGGAGTTCGCATCGTTGATCTGCCCCGGCCCACAGGGTTCGCCGAGAGCGACCAACTCGCTGCCGGTGGCGAGGATCGCGACACGCGGCCTGACCGTGACGGCGACCGCGCCGAGACCGAGGGAGGCGAGGAGACCGAGGTGAGCTGGGCTCAGGCCCTGGCCCGGACCCAAGACGCTCGAACCGCGCGCCAGACCATCGCCCGCGCGGCGCACGTTCGCGCCCGGCTCCAGCGCGCGCACGACGCACACCCGGCCGCCTACCCTCACGTCACTCGCGCCGGGTTTGGTCAGCTTGACCGGGACCACTGTGTCGGCTCCTGAGGGCAACTGCGCACCAGTCATGATCTTGGCGGCGCAGCCGGCACCGACGGCGACAGAAGACACCGTGCCGGCCGGCACCTCGTCCACCACTTCGAACGTGAGGCCGTCGTGATCAAGATCGCGGCCGCGCACGGCGTAGCCGTCCATGGCGGAGCACGAGAACGGCGGGATATCGATGGGCGAGAGCACAGACCTGCTCGCCACGCGGCGCAATGCCTCGAAGAGCGGCACCTCTTCCTCGCCAAGAGTGCGCGTCGCGTCGAGGACGATGTCCAGAGCCTCGTCGATCGTCTTCATGCGGACCCTCCCGTCGAGTGACGCCCGGAGCGCCAGCGGCATCGTGGAATCGTCCATCCATCCTGCCACAGAGGTCGACGGGGCGCAGCGGTACCCACTGAGCGACAGGCCATACGTTCGCGCTCGGGGTTCATGGCAAGGCCATGGCGCAAGGTCAGGACCGGCGCCGGCGTGCCGGTCGCGGCGGCCTGCCAGGGCCACGTCTGGACCTACGCATCGCGCGCGACGCCGTCGCCTCGAGCCGCACGATGAAGGTGCTCACCGTCGTCGACGAGTTCACGCGCCTGGCGCTCGCCGTGCACGGGGCGCACTCGATCCGCGCGCACCGTCAAGGGCGTGCTCGCGGAGCTCTTCGCGTGCCGCGGCGCTCCCGCGGTCATGCGGTCGGACAACGGCGGCGAGTTCGTCGCTTCGGACGTGGTGGACTGGCTTGAGGAGACGGGCACCGGCACCTTCCACATCGCGCCCGGCAAGCCCTGGCAGAACGGCTTCGGCGAGTCGTTCAACGGCCGCCTGCGCGACGAGTGCCTCAACGAGCACGAGTTCTGGAGCCTCGCCCGCGCCCGCGTGCTGCTTGACCGCTTCGGCTCTGATCACAACGCCGAACACCTGCACAGCTCGCTCGGCTACCTGACCCCCAAACGAGTACGCCGCTGCGCACCCCGCCGGCGCAGCCTGAGAGAGCTACGCTACGATGCCATCAAGCGAGGAGGCTGACCATTCTGCTGGTACCAGAGACGGGGGCATCCCGCCGGCGGCTGCCAACTCGAGGTCCTCAGTGACGGGGCTCTCTTCCAGGGGCTTCCCGTTCGGGCTTAGCGAGGGAATCCGCGATCTGGCCGAGCGCGAGGGTCGCAGCCCTCAGGCCGGCGCGGAAGTCGGCCCGGCAGGCGTGCTCCCGCGTGCCGCAGGCCAGGGCCACCGCCAGCAGGAGGCCGACGGCGGCCGCGAGGAGCGGCACCAGTATCCCGACGATCAGCTGCACGGGCTCGGCTCCCGCCAGCTGTCGACGCGGGCCTGACGGGTCGGGAACGGGATTCCGTGCTCGCGCCGCAGCAGGCGCGCCAGCGAGCGAGCTCGTCAGGTGGTCGTTGAAGAGCACCGGGTCACCGCTGCGCCTGGCGAGCCCGAGGCGGCCCGCCATGTGCGGCCGCCACAGCAGGTGCCCGTAGGCGTCCATGCTCGGGCGCACGCCGTTCTCGACGTCCTCCTTGGCCCAGAGCACGAGCGCCCGGTAGGCCTCGGGGTTCTTGCGTTTCCAGGAGACCGCGTCGCCAAGCGGGTCGAGCGTCGCACCGGCTCCGACCCCGGCCGAAGCGAAACGGCCACGCTGCCAGCCGGCATCCCGGCCGGCGTTCGACGGCCGCGACATGCCACCCTTGGCGTCGCCGCTTCTCCACCGCAAGGTGCACGTCGATGCGCTCCGCGAGGATGCCGCGCGCCTCCAGCTCGGCCTGCACGCAGACTCGCTCGCCGGGCAGGTCGGCGGCGCTGGCGAAGACGCTGGCCATCGCCAGGACGAGACTTCCGCTGTCCAGGACGCCCCACTCCTCGGGCGCCGCCTCTGAGGCGGCGCAGGCGGCGTACAGGCCTTCCGGCTCGCCGGAGAGACGATCGTCGGAGAAGAGCGTGTTGCACCCGCGGCAGGTGGGCCGCTTGCTCACGGACGCTTCGCCCGGACCACGACCTCGACCCGCGGTCGCCGCCGGTCGGGCCAGAATCAGGCGAGCTCGACCACGACCCTGCCCTCGGCGATCGGGCGTCAACGGGCGGCGGCGATGACGCGGCGGGCCGCATGGAAGGCGGCGGCGCGCCGGGCCCTCGTCCGCTCAGTGGGCGCCTGGGCGGTGTCGAGGGGGCTGGTCAAACTCCACCGAGTCGAGAGCCGCCGCCACCCAAGAGGTGATGCGCTCTCACCTGAACGGGTGAGGCGAGACGCGCCCCACGGGTGTTGTCGGGGGTCTTGCCACCCTCTACGCTCCGGGCACGGCCTATCCGCGCATGCGAGCCTCTTGCAAGGGTCGCAGCAAAGTCAACGGGCGGAAGACGCGGCACGCGGACGGGGGATCCAGCCGCAAGCGACAGAGTCGCCTCCCGCACCCACTACCCTAAGGGGGCAGCATGGAACGATGGTCATCCCGGCCCAAGCGCGTCGCCACCGCAATCGTGTCAGTCGTGGCAGTGGCTCTGCTCGCAGGAGTCCTATCAGCAGGCTGCGGAAGCAGCAGCTCGTCCAGCAGCAGCAGCAGCAGCCCCGCCGCCAGCGCGGATATCCTCAGACTCGCCTACACGTCGACGGTGACGACCTGGGATCCGAGCGCCAGCTTCTCAACAGAGGTCGTCTACATGGCCAACCTGTATGAGCCGCTGATCTACGCCAACGCCCCAGGCAGCGCTGAGCCGTTCTCGCCGGCGCTGGCGACTTCGTGGGAGGTCGCCAAGAACGGTCTTTCCTGGACGTTCCACCTGCGCCAGGGCGTGACGTTCCATGACGGTACCCCGTTCGACGCTGCTGCTGTGAAGTACTCGATCGACCGCACGCAGAAGCTCAACCTCGGTGCCGCCTACCTCTGGGCGCCGGTGAAGAGCGTCCAGGTCGTTGATCCCTACACGGTCACCATGCATCTGTCCTACCCTGTCGCTCTCGATCGCATCGCGGCCGCGAGCTCCGGGTCGTGGATGTTCAGCCCGGCGACCTCGGGCAACAGCAGCAAGTGGTGGGACGCCGGCCACGAAGACGGCACCGGCCCCTGGATCCTGCAGTCGTACAAGCCCAACCAGGAGCTCGTCTTCGTTCGCAACGACAAATGGTGGGGCACCTGGAGCAACAACCAGTACAAGAAGATCGTCGTCGAGATCGTAGCCGAGGCCGGGACTCAGCAGCAGGAACTCGAGGCGGGCCAGATCGACTACGCCGGTCTGGTGGCTCGCGACCAGGTGAGCGCCCTGCAGTCCAATCCCAGCATCGACGTCGTCAAGGCCCAGAGCTGGAACAGCTACCTGATGTTCTTCAACACCCAGCGCAAGCCCCTTGACAACCTCAAGGTACGCCAGGCCCTGTCGTATGCCGTGCCGTACCAGGACATCATCACGGTCGGCGCCAATGGTCTCGCGACCCAGTCCAAGGGCCCGGTGCCTGTCGGCCTCTGGCCCAACACGCAGGGCAACGTCCCGCAGTATTCGACCGATACCGCCAAGGCCAAGCAGATGTTGGCCGCAGCGGGCTATCCGAACGGGTTCACGCTGAACCTCACCTACACGGCCGAGAATCCACTCGAGGACGCCTTCGCCCCGCTGATCAAGGAGTCCTTCGCCAAGGTCGGCGTCACGGTCAATGTTCAGAAGCTCCTCTGGAACCAGCAGTGGGCCAAGGCCAAGGGCCCCGCCGCCCACCGTCAGGATCTCTTCTGCCTGCTCTGGTGGCCGAGCCTGCCGGATGGCTACGACAACATGAACTCCATGTTCCGGCCCGAGACGACGCCGGCATGGAACCTCGCCTACTGGTATGACAGCGACTTTGACAAGCTCCTGACCCAGGCGTACAAGCTGAGCGCCGTTCCCGCGGGCCTTGAGGCGTCGCAGCAGAAGTACAACCAGGCTCAGGCGATGCTGGTCGATCAGGCGCCGGCGGCCTACCTCTTCGACGCCCAGACCGTCATCGCGCACCTCAAGACGATCACGCTGGGTTCCGGCGCGATCAATCCGAACTACCCCCAGGTCCTCTTCTGGACCCTCGTCACCGCCAAGTAGGCGGGCGAGCGCGACTGCGGCAGGCGGGCCTCGTGCCCGCCTGCCGCCCCCTAGGATCACACGCCGAGGCCAGCAGAAAGGAGCACGAGACAGGTGACCATCTGGTCCTACATCGTTCGCCGGATCTCACTCGCCGTGCTCGTGCTCCTCGGCGTCGCAACGATTACCTTCCTCATGGTGCGACTCTCGCCTTCGGACCCGGCAGCGGTGTACGTCGGCGCCAATGCGCGCCCCGCGCAGATCGCCCAGGCGCGCCAGCTGCTTGGACTCGACAGGCCGCTGTACGTCCAGTACGGCATCTACATGAAGAACCTTGTCAAGGGCGACTGGGGCGAGTCTTTGCGCACCAAGCGGCCAGTGCTGCAGGACATCATGCACTTCCTCCCGATGTCGCTTGAGCTCATCATCTCGGCGCTGATCGTGGCCACCATCCTTGGGATCATCCTTGGAGTCGCCACGGCCCATAGAAAGGGCAAGTGGATCGACCACGTCATGCGCATCTTCTCGACCGGCGGCGTGTCGATCCCTGCGTTCTGGCTGGCCCTGATGCTGCAGATCGTCTTCTTCAGAATGCTCCATCTCCTGCCGGTGGCCGGCCCCAGCGATATCCTCGTCGCACAAGCCCACCCGATCACGAGCGTCACCGGCATGCCCGTCATCGACGCGCTCGTGACGGGCAACTGGCCAGCGTTCACGGACTCGGTCAGGCACCTCATCCTGCCGATGCTCTGCCTGGCCGCCTATCCGATGGGCGTCATCATGCGGATGACGCGCTCCTCTATGCTCGAGGCGATGGGCAACGACTACATCCGCATGGCGCGCGCCATGGGCGTGCCGCCACGGACGCTGCTCTACAAAGACGCGCTCAAGAACGCCTTTGGGCCGGTGCTCACCGTCATCGGCCTCACGTTTGCCTACTCCCTGACTGGCACGTTCTTCGTGGAACTCATCTTCGCCTGGCCCGGACTCGGCCAGTACGCGACGACGTCGATACTCAGCACGGACTACCCTGCCATCATGGGCGTGACCATCATGGTCGCCACGGCGTACGTTCTGGTGAACCTTGCAGTAGACCTCGCCCAGGCGCTGCTCGACCCGCGCATCGCGCTCAGCTAGGGGGATCGATGGCCACGAGCAGCACATCAATGGCCACGAGCAGCAGATGGAGCGACTGGCGAGTACGACACCAGGCGTCTTTGGACGAGACGCGCTACAACACACGCGTCTTCTTCAAGGACAAGCTGGCAGTCGTCGGTCTCGTGATCATCCTCTTGACGATCGCCGTGGCCGTGTTCGCGCCGTACATCGCCCCTTACCCCGCCCAAGGCCGGGGCGACTCAAACCTGCATGCCCGCTTTGAGGCGCCGAACGCTCAGCACTGGATGGGCACGGACAATCAGGGCCGCGACATCCTCAGCCGCATCATCTACGGTGCGCGCATCCCGCTGATCATCTCGTTCACAGTCACGGCGGCCATCGTCATCATCGGCGTGCCGCTCGGCGGCATCGCCGGCTACTACGGCGGTCGAGTAGACGAGGTGGTGATGCGCATCACCGATGTCTTTCTCGCCTTCCCTTCGCTGGTGCTGGCCATCACCTTCGTCGCCTTCCTGGGTCCCAGCATCCGCAACGTGATGATCGCCATCGTCGTCTCGTGGTGGCCCTGGTACACCCGCCTCGTCCGTGGAGTCGCCGTGTCGCTGCGCGAGCGTCCCTACGTTGAGGCGGCGCGCACGATGGGAGTGCACAACCTGCTGGTCATCTGGCGTCATATCCTGCCCAACGCGCTGGGCCCCGTGATCGTGCAGATGACGCTCGACATCGGCACCGTGATCCTCGCAGCCGCGGCCTTGAGCTTCATCGGTCTCGGCGCGCAGCCGCCCACCGCCGAGTGGGGGCTGATGATCTCGGAGGGCAAGGACTACATCCTGCAGCAGTGGTGGATCGGCACGTTCGCAGGTCTGGCGATCTTCATCCTGGTTCTGGCGTTCAACTTCGTCGGCGACGGTTTGAGGGACGTGCTCGATCCGAGGTCCAAGCGATGAGCTCAGCCACGCCGTCGACCCACCTCCCCGCGTGCGACGCCGGCGCGCCGGCGGAACTGCTCGCGGTGCACGATCTTCGCCTGCAGTTCCGCAGCATGCGAGGTTTGGTGAAGGCGCTGGATGGAGTCGACCTGACCCTTCACGACGGCGAGATCCTCGGGCTCGTCGGCGAGTCGGGCTGCGGCAAGACGATCACCGGCCTCGCGATCTTGGGCCTACTGCAGCGCCCGCAGGCGGAGATCACGGCGGGCGCCATCATGTACCGCGGCGACGACCTTCTCACGAAGTCCGACGCGCAGATGCAGAAGCTCCGTGGTCGTGACATCTCTATGGTCTTTCAGGACCCGCTGGCGTCGCTGAACCCGGTCTTCGCAGTCGGCAAACAGATCGAGGACGTCATACGGCTGCACACGCGCGGCTCGCGCAGGGAGGCGCGGGAGGCCACCTATAGGGCGCTGGCTTCCGTGGGGCTGCCCGCCGACAAGGATACGTTCAAGCGCTATCCGCACCAGTTCAGCGGCGGAATGCGCCAGCGCGTCTGCATGGCGATGGCGCTCGCCTGCGGATCGCCGCTGCTCATCGCTGACGAGCCGACGACCGCCCTCGATGTGACCATCCAGGCGCAGATTCTCAACCTGCTGTTGAAGCTGCGCGGTGAGCTCGGCGTCGCCCAGATCCTGATCACTCACAACGTAGGCGTCGCCGCCCAGACCTGCGACCGGATCGCCGTGATGTATGCCGGTTCCGTCGTCGAAGAAGGGCCAGTCGGCGATGTGCTCAACCGCCCGCATCACCCGTACACGATCGCCCTCTACGAGTGCCTGCCGCACGGACGGACCGCGACCGATCTCCAGACGATCCCTGGCACCGTCCCGGATCTCATCGACCCGCCGGCTGGGTGTCGCTTCCACCCGCGCTGCACCCGCGTCATGGAGCGGTGTTCGACAGAGAAGCCCCAGCCCGTAAGCGTCGCCGAGCGGCACTCGGTCTCGTGCTTCTGGGCGGCCGAGAAAGCCGGCATCCAGATCGATGCGCGTCGTGCGCCGCAGGCGGACGAGGGCGCGAGCCACGAAGATGGAGCGTCGGCATGACCCTGCTCCAAGTCGACGGACTGAGCGTTCATTTCCGCATCCGTCGCGGACTTCTCAAGGGATCGGACGACGTCGTCCATGCTGTGGACGACGTCTCCTTCACGCTCGAACCAGGCGAGACACTCGCGCTCGTGGGCGAGTCGGGCTGCGGCAAGTCGACCGTGGCACGGGCCGTGCTGCAGCTGGTGCGACCGACATCGGGTAGCGTCAGCTTCATGGGCCGCGACGTGGCGGGCATGAAAGGCGGCGCCCGCCGCAGGATGTTGCGCGACGCCCAGGTGGTCTTCCAGGACCCATACTCGTCCCTCAACCCGCGCATGACGGTCCACAGCCTCGTTTCCGAGCCACTGCGCGCCAACACGAAGCTCGGCGCACAGGAGCTGGAAGATCGCGTACTCTCTTTGCTCGAGATGGTGGGGCTGGGCACCCAGCACCTCTGGCGCCGGCCCCATGAGTTCAGCGGTGGGCAGTGTCAGCGAATCGCCATCGCGCGCGCGCTGGCGCTCGATCCCAAGCTGGTCGTGCTCGACGAGCCCACATCGGCACTCGACGTCTCCGTGCAGGCACGCATCCTCGTCCTGCTTGATGAGCTCCAGCGCCGATTGGGGCTGGCCTACCTCTTCATCGCCCACGACCTGGCAGTGGTGCAGTCGATGGCGAAATCCATCGCCGTCATGTATCTGGGCCAGGTCGCCGAGCAGGGGCCGGCGGCCGAGGTGTTCAGCGAGCCACGCCATCCCTACACCGTGGCGCTCCTTAACAGTTCGCCCTCGCCCGATCCGGAGGCGCGCGCCACCATGAGGGTGCTCGAGGGCGACGTGCCGAGCGCGGTTCGGCCACCCGCCGGCTGCCGCTTTCATCCGCGCTGCCCCTTCCGCATGCCGATCTGCGAACGCGAGTACCCGGCGCCCCATGGCGTCGGCTCCCGCATGGTCGCCTGCCATCTGCCGGACGACTTCGATCTCACCCAGCTTGGTTCAGCGCGAGCCGGGGAGGTGGCGGACGTTGCTCACTGACGACCCCACGCCGCGCGCCCCGGCCACGGCACGCGAACTCGGCCTGATGGTCGGGAGTCCGCCGCCGGCCGAGAGGCGAGTCACGCTGGCCAACTGGCAGGGAGCGCCCTGGAACCGCTGGTCGTTCCAGCACGTGGGCGAGGTCATCCCCAGCGCCCGGATCGTGCATGGCGACGGGCCGGTCACTTCTCTGCCGGACGCGGAACTGCCCGTGGAGGACGTGGACTTCGAGACCGCCAGCGGGGTACGCGTCACGGTGCGAGAACTGCTGCAGCGGACGTACACGGATGGATTTCTCGTGCTCAAGGGCGGTCAAGTCGCGTGCGAGCGGTACTACAACGGGATGACGCCGGCAACGCCGCACCTCCTGCAGTCAGTCTCAAAGTCATTGACAGGAGCGCTCGCCGGCGTGCTCGCTGGGCGCGGTCTTCTGGTACCGGAGAACACCGTGGAGACCTATGCGCCGGAACTCGAAGCTTCTTCGTTCGCCGGCGCTACGGTGCGCCAAGTCCTGGACATGTCGACCGGTACGAAGTTCTCCGAGGACTACGACGACCCGGAGTCCGACGTGCGTCGCTACGAAGGAGCCGCGGGATGGCGGCCGACTTCTTCCGAGGACGATCTCGACCTCTTCGGCTACATGCTCACGCTCGGGAATCACCGTGGCCACGGTGGAGTGTTCGAGTATCGCTCGATCCTGACCGACCTGCTCGGCTGCCTCATCGAACGCGCCGGTGGGGCCCGCTTCGCAGACCTCATGAGCGAGCATCTCTGGTCGCGCCTGGGCGCCGAACAGGATGCGCACATCACGGTCGACCGCAGTGGCAACCCGATGACGGACGGCGGCATGAGCGTAACGCTCCGCGACCTCGGTCGCTTTGGGATCATGTATCTGCGGCGCGGCCAGTGGAACGCCCGGGAGATCGTGCCGGCAGCATGGGTCGACGACACCCTCCGCGCAGATGACGCTTGTCGAGATGCGTTCGCGCGCTCCGAGAGCGTGCAGCGCTATCCGCAGGGACACTACCGGAATCAGTGGTGGGTCCCGGACGGAGCCGCGGGCATCCTGTTGGCTGCGGGGATCTACGGGCAGTACATCTACCTCGATGCGAGGGCGGACGTCGCGATCGTGAAGCTCTCCACGCTGCCGTTCGCGCTCGACATCGGCGTCTCAGCCGATCACCTGCGCGCGTTCGCCGCCGTCGTAGCGGCCCTTCGCTAGTCCCTTATCGGTCGATCGTCGCCGACGGCTCGGTGCGAGACGGGCGCCACGGCAGCTCGCGGTAGTAGACCTCGATGTCGGCGCCTTGGTGGCTGCGATCGTAGCTCCGGGACACGAAATAGAGAATCACCATCAGCAGGTACAGCGGGACAACGAACGCCAGGCTGTCCCAGAGTCTGAGCTCTCCGCTCGGACCGCCATACTCGACGTAGAGGCCGACGAGGAACACGGCGAAGGCGCAAAACGCTACTCCCGCCACGCTGAGCAGGGGCACTCTGAGGAACTCGTATGGCGATGCCGTCGACGCTCGGTACTGCTCGCGGTGCAGGTACGGGAAAAGCGCCGCGGCAAGGCAGGTGACGGCGAAGGAGATGAGACTCACAAGCGTGCCGTGGAGCACGAGGCGCCACACACCGAGACCGGAATACGCGATCACCACCATGACGGCCAGCGCGCTGAAGACCGTCACTGCACGGACCGGCGTGCCGTTGCGCGGGTGAAGGCGGGAAAACCAGCGAGGCAGGAGCCGGTCCCAGGACATGGCGAGCATGACTCGCGAAGCCGCCAGCGTGTGGTTGGGGACCCAGGCCCAGAACCATGCGTTGACGGCGACCGCGAGGCACGTCAACCCGACGTAGCTCAGCCAAGGCGCCTGAGGCAGGCCGAAGAGGCGCGGCAGCAACTGCCAGAACGACGCCGGGTCATGCAGGGCCAGATAGACGCTGGCGCCGAACAACTCCTCTCCGATGTGCTTGACCGGCAGTGGCAGGAGCAGCAGCGCAAAGAGCACGGCGATCACCTTGGCGCCGACGATGGTCGACATCTGCACGCGCAGGTCACTCGCGCGCCGGACTTCTGATGACTGGAACGCCACCCATCCCGGATAGATGAGACCGAAGGCCACGACGGGCAGAAGCTCCATGACAGCGTGCCACCCCGTGCTGTGACCGTGACGCATGTAGCCATCCTCGACCGCCCTGTAGAGGATGGCGCTGTATGTGGAGACGTTGACGTTCAGGCGCGTGAGCGCGAAGTACGCGATGAGCAACACGAAGGCAGCCAATCCGACGAGCATGAGGACGCGCTGGATCCGTGCATACAGCCTCATGCTCCATGAGGTCTCGAGAGCCGACCACGCCACTGCGACGATCCCCATGAACGCGACTCCGGCCGTCGACATCACCCAGTTCCCCGCCGCGACCAGCAGACCCAGATGCAGCCCCCTGCCGGTCAGGACGATCAGCGGGCCGACGGCGATGCGCGAAGCGAACCAGCCCGCGATCGCGACCCAGAGGGCACCGCCCACGACCACGCCGGTGAAAGCGAAGACGGCTCCTGCGGCGCCGCCCAGAAGCCGGCTCTGGAACGTGTAGTCCCCGCCGTCTCGCGGCATCGTCGACACCAGGAATGCGTACACCAGCGCCTCGAGGATGCAGAAGGCCCCAGCGATGACGATCGACAGCGTGAGACTCCTCAGCGGATAGTAGAACGCTGCGCCGGCGATGAACGGCACGCCGAAGAAGACCGCGACGTTCGTCGTCATCAGGTTGTACAAGAAGGCGTCGAGGGGCGACCAGACCGTGGGCGGCTCCTGAGCGCGGCGGAACCACAGCACCGGAGCCCGCTCTCGCGTCGCCGCGGGGCGCTCGTCGCCGCGTGGCACTTGGGCTTCGGCTCCCATATCAGTCCAGAAGCTTCTTGCGCAGCGCGACGATCACGGCCTGTGTGCGGCCCTCCACGCCCAGCTTGCGGTAGATGTTGCCGAGATGTGTCTTGACCGTCTCGGGGCTCAGGAACAGGCGTTCCCCGATGTCACGGTTGGCGAGGCCGGCGGCGAGAAGGCGCAACACGTCGAGCTCGCGCTCGGTGAGCAGCGCCTGCTCCTGAACTCGCCGGTCGAGATTGACCAGAGCCCCGCTGACCTCGGGCCCGAAGTAGAGCTCTCCGCCGGCGATACGACGGATCGCCAATGCGAGTTCCTCGTGCGACGTGTGCTTGAGCACATAGCCACGCGCGCCGAGTCGCGCGGCGCCGATGACGAAGTCGTCATCGTCGTGGACGGTGAGCACGAGCACGGCGGGCGGCGATGGGCGCTCCCGCAGCGCAGCCAGGACTTCGAGCCCGGACATGTCGGGCAGCTGAAGGTCGAGCAGCACGACTGCCGGGTCCTCCGCGGACACGCCCTCGAGCGCCCGCTGGCCCGTGCCGGCCTCACCGACGATGACGATGTCGTCGTAGTGCGAGAGCATGAGCTTGAGTCCCTCCCGTACCATCTCGTGATCGTCGACTAGGTAGATCCGGATCTTGGCCATGCCCGCCGCCATCATCACTCCTCGTCGGAGAAGGGGACCGTAGCCTCGACTGCGGCGCCGGCGCCGGGCTTGGACGTGACGGCGAACGTGCCTCCGGCCAGGGCGGCCTGCTCGTCCATCATCGTCAGACCGAAGTGGTCGGCGGCCGCGACTGCTTCTCGATCGAAGCCGACGCCGTCATCGGCGACGGTCAGGCGCACCCGCTGCGTCCCTTCTTCCGTCCCGGCCATCAGCTGGACTCGCAGAGTCACCTTGGTCGGATGCGCATGTCGCCGCGCGTTCTGCATGGCCTCGCGCGCGATCACGTAGAGGGCGGTCGAGATCCTGGGCGGCGGAGACGGCACTCCGCCCAGGTCGGTCTCGACCGCGAATCCACCGTCCGCCGACACGCGGTTCGCGAGGGCCAGGAGGGCGCCGTCCAGGCCCAGGCCGTCAAGAACGGGCGGACGCAGCTCCCAGATCACGCCTCGAGCATCAGTGATCGTCTGCTTGAGCAGCCCGGCCACGCGCTCAAGTTCTTCGCGGCTCTCGCCCCCTGCCGCGCGCAGGCCCTCGACTTGGTAAAGCGCCGCGACCACCGTCTGCACGATGTCGTCGTGCAGCACGTTCGCGACAGTGAGGCGCTGGGCTTCGCGCAGGCGCGCAATACGCTCGAGGAGCGCCTTGGCCCGTGACTCGCTGCGCTCCAGGTCGCGGTACACGCGGGCATTGCAGATGGCACTCGCTGCCTGCTCCGCCACTGTCTCTGCTCGGGCGATGTCACCTTCGGTGTAGCGATCGCGGCGTGCCGTGGAGTAGAGGAGAAGCGAGCCGATGAGCTCGTCCTCGGAGTGGATGGGGACGAACAGCGCGGAGCGGATCTCCAGCCGCTCGCGGAAGTCGCGGTCCGTACTGGCGCCGAAGACCACATCCTCGACGACGATGCTGCGCCGGCGAGCCAATGCCTCCGTCTCGCCGGCGACGTCTCTGAAGCGGACGCGCAGCCCGATCAGGACGTCGTCGACGGGATCCGAGCAAGCGACGGCGACAAGGTCCTCGTCGCCGGATTCGTCCCTGGCGAGGAGGAGACAGCTGCAGTCACCCATCACGCGTGCGGCACTGCGCGCGATCTGGCGGAAGGTCTGTGCCAGGTCGAGGCTTCCGGAGATCGCGCGTGCCACCGCTCCTGCGGTCTCGAGGACGACCGCGCTCATGTGCGTCTCCTCGGACAACGCTGCCGAACCGAGAGCCAGCCCCACCGCATCGGCGGCCGCCGAGAGGAAGCTGGCGTCGTCGGCAGAGAGCGCCCGCCGCCGGCGACTGCTCAGGACGACGAACCCTCCAAGCGTGTGCCCCATGAACGCCGAGACCACGAAGGCGCTCCCGAAGTGCGGATGACAGATCGCTCGCAGTGCGGGCTGAAGGCTTCGCCGCGGGACGTCGTCGAGCAGCACGATGTCGGAGCGCTGCGTGAGCGGCGTAAGGAGCTCGTCATGCAGGTCCAGAGACGGATAGGGGAAGCCGCGCTTGCGTGTGTCGCCATAGGCAGCCAGCAGGTCGGCTTCGGTGCCGCTGACCACGCGGAGAACGGCAGCTGTGTCGACGCCCAGCGCGGCGACCAGCGGCGGCAGAAGCGCTCGAGCCGAGTCTTCCGGCGCCGCATCGCGGTTGAGTTGCGAAAGGATCTCGAAGAGCGCTCGTGCCCGGGTATCGGATACCACGTCGTCCTGATGCGAGAACTCTGCGCGACCTTTGCCCTCAGCCGCTCCCGCAAGTGGCGGAGCGAGGTTGGAGTCCTGCAATGATGCCTGCCAGACGTCGTGGAACGCGGGGCGAATCGTTACTGCAAGTGGTGCAGGCAGTATAGCTGCCGGCGCCACGTCCAGAGCCCGAGGCTGTCAGGACGCTGGGCGCGAGGCGTGCCGGCACCCGGCAAACGAGCGGCGCATGTAGAGGCGGCAGGTGCCACGCGTTGTGGCACTCGCGCCGCCGACTTCATGCTTGACGCCGCACTCCTTGATCGTCATCGGCGCCGGTCGGCAACCCAATGGATGCGCTTGCACGGAGGAGGTCAGCGGTCCGGCCCCGCTGCGGTCCACCACCTCGAACACGCTCGGGATCCGGGGTCTCGCGGCCTGCGACCTGCTGGGGACCTCGCGCCATGGCCTTCTGAACTCCCCCTCGCCCGGCGGGGTCGTTCTCAGCGCACTGTCAGGGTCGTCCAAGGTTCGCTTCAGCTTCGGCGCGCATCATGTCGGTGTCCTGAAGAGATACACGACCGAAAGGCGGGAGTACATGTCCCTACGTCTCAAGCTGATAGCTGCAGGAACGGCCGCGGTCGCGGTGCTGGCCGTCGGCGGCGCAGCGATCGCGAATGCGGCCACCTCGCAGCCGACGGCGACCTCGAGTTCCAAAGCGACGTCGATGCCGGCACACGGCACCTCTGCCCATGAGGGCACCGAGAAGGCCGTCACCGGCACCGCGGCCACCACGGCCCAGGCGGCCGCGGTCAAGGCCGCCGGCAGCGGCACCGCCGGCGCCGTCACGTCCGACTTCCGCGGCAGCGGCTACGAGGTGACCGTCACCAAGTCCGACGGCAGCACCGTCGAGATCCACCTCGACAGCTCGTTCAAGGTGATGCAGGGTCGGGGCGGCTTCGGCGGTCCGGGTCACGGCACCGCCGCGCACGAGAACGCCGAGAAGGCCGTCACCGGCGCCGCGGCCACCAAGGCCCAGGCGGCCGCGGTCAAGTCCGCCGGCAGCGGCACCGCCGGCGCCGTCACCACCGGCTGCGACGGCAGCGGCTACGAGGTGACCGTCACCAAGTCCGACGGCAGCACCGTCGAGATCCACCTGGACAGCTCGTTCAACGTGATGCAGGGCCCGGGCGGCTCGAGCAACTGATCCACCCACTTCGCCCGGCCGGCCCGCTTCGGCGGGCCGGCCGGGCGCTGACTGATGCAGGACGGCTAGCGCCTCGCGAGCGCTGCCGAGAGCCCGTCGATGCTCGCCATCTCAGCCTCCGTCAGGCGCAGGTCCCCGGCCGCCGCGGCCGCCGCCTGCTCCGGCCGCGAGGCGCCCGGTATGGCCACGACCGTGTCTCCGTACTGGGTCACGAGCCAGGCCAAGGCGACTTGCGCCACGGAGGCGCCGTGCGCCTCGCCGACCGCGCGCAGCTCGGCGATCAGCGGCTCTGCGCGGCGCAGGCCCTCGGGCGTGAGGAAGCGGCTTGAGGGGCTGAGGCGCGATCGGCGTGCCCAGGGGAGCGCGCGGGCGGCCGCAGGATCGTCGTGGTAGCGCCCCGTGAGCACGCCCTGAGCCAGAGGCGAGTAGGCGATCAGCGTGACGCCCAGGCCGCGCGCGACGGCGAGCACGCCGTTGGACTCGATGCGGCGCTCCAGCAAGTTGATGCGTACCTGGTTGCTGGCGAGCGTGAGCCCTTCGTCGGCCAGGGCCGCCGCGGCCTGCGCCATCTGCCTGGCCGAGAAGTTGGAGACGCCGACGGCGCGCACCTTGCCGGCGCGTACGAGCTTGGCCATCTCGCGCATCTGCGCCGGGATCGAGGAGAGGCTCCCGGGGGTGTGCACCTGGAAAAGGTCGATGGGGTAGGGCTCCAGGCACGAGATGCGCGTGCCGATGGTGCGCGGGACGTCGCTCGCCGGCTTGCCGATGGGCATCCACTTGGTGGCGACCACGACACTGCCCGGCTCCACACCGCGGTGCTGGAGGGCGGCGCTGAGGGCGCGCTCGGAGGCGCCGTTGCCGTAGGCTTGGGCGGTGTCGAACCACGTTACCCCGCCGTCGAGGGCCGCTGCCACGACTGCGTCCATCGTCTCTTGGCCGAGGACCGACCACATGCGGCCGGTCATGTTCTTGCCCTGCGAGAACTGCCAGCAGCCGAGGCCGATCGGCGAGATCTCGATGTCCGTCTTGCCCAGCTTGCGTGTGTCCATCGGTGCTCCTTGCTCTCGGCAGTCGGTCCCGCGCCGTGCGTCCTGCGGATGTCGCAGGTCCAGCGGCGGGTATCATTCTGCCATGGAAGACTCGACGTCCGACGTTTCCGGCGCAGCGCCGGCCGCTGACCCGGCGGGATCATCACGGGGGGGCGGCATGTCTTCGGCTCGGCCTCCGGCGTTTCTCGAGATCGCCCCCGGCGTGCACTGGCTGCCGCTGCGCGGCGCCAACGCCTACTTCGTGCGCTCGGGGCAGTCCTGGGTGCTCATCGACGCCGGCTTCCCCGGCTCCGGCGGAATCATCGCCGCGGCCGCCAGAGGGCTATGCGGCGCAGCCGGCCGGCCGGAGTCGATCCTCGTCACGCACGGCCATCCCGATCACGTGGGCAGCGCGGTGCGCCTGGCTGCCCAATGGAGCGTGCCGATCCTGGCGCCGGCGGGAGAGCTGCCGTACATGGACGGCACGGCCCTGTACCCAGAACCGCTGGTCGCCTGGCTGACCCGGGTGCTGCCCCGGCGCGCCATGGAGGCGCTCGTCCGCGACAGCGATCTCGGCGACGCCGTCCGGCCCTTCGACCCCGAGGCGGGGGTGCCCGGGCTGCCGGACTGGGTCTGCGTGCCCACGCCGGGGCACACGCCGGGTCACGTCGCCTTCTTCCGGCCCGCCGACAGGACGCTGATCGCCGGCGACGCAGTCCTGACAATGGCCTGGTCGAGCCGTCTCGGCGGCCGTGGCGCCGGCTGGCTCTGGGACCTGGCGCGGCGCGAGCCGCGGCTCTCGGGTCCGCCGACGATCGTCACCTGCGATTGGCGGGATGCGGCCGCGTCGGTCGTCGCTCTTGCCGACCTCGACCCTTGGGTACTGGCAACCGGCCACGGCACGCCGTTCGTCGGCCGCCACGCGGCTACGGCGCTGCACGCGTTCGCGGCGCGGGCCGCCGCAGTACCGTTCGGCTGAAGCGATCCGGCCGCGGGGTTCTCGCGCGGGTCAGGCTCCCGGGGCGCGGTAGGCGACGGACTTCCTGGCCGCTTCGTCGACCTCTTCCGGGGTGAGCAGCACGACGATCTTCGAGGTCACGGCTCCCGACGCCGTGATCGCGAGGCTTACGGCGGCTGCCGTGGCGTTGTCGGGCAGCTGCGCGATGGCGACCACGCCGACGCTCACCGCGAGCGCGACGACGGTCCTGAGCCAGGCACCGCGTCCGCTTCTCGTCATGACCTTTGCCGCCGCGCCGCCACGACGCCGGCATCCCATCCCGGAGCGCGACCGCCGCGCGGCATACTGACCGCCTCCGCATCCAGGCCGCTGCGCGAGATCAGCCAGGAGACGATCGAGTTGGAGTTCCACATGTCGCCGGTCCTGAGCTCGTCGCGTCCCCACACGGGCGTGGGGACCTGCGGAGCCAGATCGAGCAGCCGGCGGGCGGCGCCCTCATCCCCGGTGAGGTGTTGAGGGCTGTCGACCGCCTCGCCGAGATCGGGGATGACTCCGTCCAGCCAGCAGCGGATCTCGTAGCGGAAGAGGCGAAAGCGTCCGGCCCAGCGGCTCCCGACGGGGCCGCCGCAGACGACCCCGCGCGCCTGCCCGTGGGAATCGGGCACCGGTCCGCTCTCGATCGCGTAGCAGCCCTCGGGCATATGTACCAGGAGCGCCGAGTGATAGAGGTCCAGGCGCCGCCGCCGTTCTACCAGCGACACCACGGCCTCGAAGACCTTGCCGTTGAGTCGCACCGAGTGACCTCCGGCGCCCAAGGGGAGCCAGTACAGGTCGACCGCGGCGAGGGGCGGCGCGGGCCGATTGGCCGCGGGCTGAACGCACCCGGTCGCGGGAGTCACCATGCGTCGACGCCACAACCGCAAAGAGGGGGACGCCAGCCGCGACGGGCGAGGTCGCGTCGGTCGTCTAGCGCGCCGCGCCTGACCGCGCGGTGACCGTCTCCTTGGACGCGGCCGGCTGGGGCGCTTCCGGATGGGCCGTGGCCGGCTGGGGCGCCGCGGGGCCGCCGGCCGCGACGTACCTGCGGCGCCCGGCGAGCTCCCGGATGTAGGCGCGGTTGATCGGCTCGCGCTGCCAGCGGCGTATGTACCACCAGCCCCAGAGATGCTCGAGCAGCCGTTCGAAGCGCAGGCGCACGAGGTACTTGAGGCTGCGCCTCAGCGAATAGAAGTGCCGGTAGCCCTTGACGATGCCGGTCTGCAGTTCGACCGGTGTCATATTCTGCGGCTCGAAGATGACGTGCTGGCCGTCGTAGAACTGCCAGCGCTCCTCAAAGACCCGGTCGCCGGCGTTCATCATCTCGTACTGCTTGGTGCCGAGCCCGGGCGTGAGCACGTTGAGCATCAGGCTGTCGATACCGTGCTTCTCGGCGAAGGCGACCGTGTCGTCCGCCGTTCGCGCGGTGTCGTTGTCGGCGCCGATGACGAACATCCCGTGGCACTTGATGCCGTGCCGGTGCAGGGCGGCGATGCAGTCGGTGATGTCCGCCACCGTCTGCGACTTGGCGTAGCTGTCCAGCGTGGCCTGATCGACCGACTCGAAGCCCAGGGCGAGGCGGTTGCACCCGGACTGCCGCATGAGCGCCAGCAGCTCCTCGTCGCGCGCCACGTCGCTGCGCACCTGCGCCATCCATCGCGGGGTGAGGCCGCGCTCGATCATCATCCTGAGGAGCGTCTTGAGGCGCCGCTTGTCGGCGGCGAAGTTGTCGTCGTAGAAGAAGACCCGCTTGGGCCGCCTGGCCTCGAGCTCGGCGATCACGCTCTCGGGGCTGCGGAAGCGGTACTTGCGGCCGAACATCATCGTCACCGTGCAGAAGGTGCAGTCGAACGGGCACCCGAGGCTCGTCATGATGGGCATCTCCCAGATCTTCTCCTCGCCGACGATCAGCGAGAGGTCGGGCACCGGGAGGACGTCGAGGTCGGCGGGGCGCTCGCGCAGCTCGTTGTGCACGGCGCGGCCGTCGCGCCAGAACGACAGGCCGCGGACATCTTCGAGCTCGCGCTCCCCGGCGAGGGCCTCGATGAGCTCCATCATGAGGCCGTCGCCGCCCTCGCCGCGAGCGACGAAATCGGCGTGCGGCAGCGCGTCGTCGGGCACGAACGTCGGGTGGGGGCCGCCGATGATCACGCGCAGGCCGGCGGCCCGCAGCTCGTCGGCGAGGGCGTACGCCGCCGGCGCCGTCGAGGTGGTCGTGGAGATGCCGACGAGGTCGGCCGAGGCGACGTCGTCGAGGTCGATCGGCGCCGCCTGGGGGCAGTAGATCAGCACGTCGTGGCCGGCGGCCTTGAGCGCCGCGCCGATGAGCGGCAGGCCGAGGCGCGGGTAGAACCCGTACGAGAGGATGTTGACGCTCGGCGGAGCCGGCTCGATGAGCCGGACCTTGAGGCTTGTCGCGGGCGAGGGCATGGGGCGGATTCTACCCCTGCGGCGCCGATCATGTGCGCGCGTCGGCGCGCACGCACGAACGGCCGCGGCGTCAGGCTCGCTCGGCCGCGGCTTCAGGCGCCTCCGCCGAACGCGGCTTCAGCCGCTCGCGGCGAGCGTGGCGTCAGGCGCCTTCGACGAACGCGGCGCGGATGGTCTGCTGGGCGGCGTCGTCAAGCTTGAGTCCCTCGGCGAAGTACGCCGCGATCGTGCCGAACCGCTTGCGCATCTCGTCGAACGCCGCCTCGAGGTAGTCCGGCGCCACGGCGATCGCCGGGCGCAGCACCTCCGGGTCGCCCCCCAACGCCTTGAAGCGGTCGAGGAGCGGCTGCTCCGCCGGCAGGAGCTCGGTGTTGGTGAGCAGATACTCCTGCATCACCTGGTCGTCCGGGACCCCGAGCAGCGTGAGCAGCGCCGCCGCCGCCCAGCCGGTGCGGTCCTTGCCCCCGGTGCAGTGGAAGAGCGCCGGCCGGTGCTCCTCGCGCGTCAGGTCCGAGAACAGGCGGTGGTAGGCGACGCCGGCGCTCGGCAGGCTCACGATCTCGCGATAGGCCTTCGCGAACAGCGCCGGCCCCTTGCCGCCGCCGAGCAGCGCCTCAGCGGCCTGCGGGTCCGTCGCCACGTCGAGGAGCTGCGCGGGAGCCGCGTCGGCCAGGTCCGCGAGCACGTCGGCCGCGACGTACTCCGTACCCTGCGGCAGGCGGTCAGGTTGTGCCTTGCGTTCGACCTCGGTGCGCAGGTCGTAGACCGAGCGGACGCCCAGCGCCGCGAACGCCGCCATGTCCGCTCCCTCGAGGCGGCTGAGCTCGGTCGAGCGGTAGAGGAGGCCCCACCGCACCCGTCCGCCGCCGCGCGTCGGCCAGCCGCCGAGGTCGCGTAGGTTCGGCACCGAGGCGATGGCGATGCTCTGGCCCGGATCACGCTCGTCGTTCATGTGTGTCCTCTCGCGTCGCGGTGCTAGCTGCTCAGCTTGGCCTGCATCTCGGGGCTCAGTTGCACCACGAGCTCGGCGTTGTAGGAACCGGTGGGCAGCAGGGGCAGCGGCGGGAAGGTCATGTCCCCCATGGCGACCGCCTCATCCATCTTGAAGAGCTTGAGGGCGCCCACGCCGTAGGCGCGCGAGATCGCCGCCGGCGACCCATCGGCGACCGCCGGGTCCACGTCGGTCGCGAAGATCGAGACGGTGGCGTCGCCGTTGTGCACGATGTCGAACGTGCGGAACTGCTGCGGGAAGTCCCGCAACGACGCCGTCTCGACCTGCCAGAAGCCGAGCTCCGGGCGAGCCGGGTCCGGTGACGGCAGCGGGGTGATGGTGTTGACGTGGCGGTGCCCGGCGATCCAGAGAATGAGGTTCGGGTAGCTCCGGAGCTTCGCGATGAACTCCTCCTCGGTCACGCAGGCGATGGGGCTCCAGCCGAGGAGCGAGCCGGGCTTCTCGACGGCGATCGGCACGTGCGCGCCGATGATCATGAGCTTGCCCTCTGCCTGGCCCTTGTCCAGCTCGGCGACTAGCCAGTCGTAGCGCTCCTGGTCGACGAAGGGATGCCCGCAGCCCATCTTGCCGGGGTCGTCTCCGCCGGTGTCGTCGAGCGCGATGAACTTGACCGGGACGTCCGGCTTCGGCTCGACGGCGTAGCAGGCGAGCACCTTCTCGACGTCCGCCTCGGTGAACCCATGACCTCTGGGCTCCGACGAGGTCTCGAAGAACTCCCGCATCCAGTCCTGCCGCGAGAGCACGCGGCGGTCCGGGTCAGCGGCGGGCACCTTGGGGGGAGTCGGGAAGGCCGCCTCGGGCCCTGCACCGATCACGTCGCCGTAGGGCGTGCTGCCGTCGATCGCGCCCGTGTAGAAGCCGCGGCTGTCGGCGCCGCGCGGGTCGGTGATGATGTTGCCCATGTCGAGGATCTCCTCGCCGAGGTGCGCGGCGCGGATGCGGTCGTTCACCGGCAGCGAGCCCATCCAGTAATGGTCGTGATTGCCGCGCACCTGGTACCAGGGGATGTCCCTGCTGAGCCCCGCCGCCTGGAACTCGTCCTGGTAGTCGTTGAGCGGGCCGGGGATGGGATCGTCCTTGTCGCCCGATTGAGGGCTGACGAGCTTGCCGTCGAGGACGTCGATGTACCAGCGCAACTCGTTGTACTGCGTGTTGTCGCAGGCGTCGCCCAGCGAGACGCCGAAATCGATCGGGTCCTGCTCGTGCAGGGCGTTGATCGTCTGGACGGCCGCGTCCAGGACGTGGGGCGTGTAGAGCATGACGCCCGAGTAGACCTCGGGAGACCCGCCCTTGTAGCCGAAGACGATCAGCTGCGCCGGAGATTCCTTGTCGGTGACGTGGATGTCGGTGATGACGAAGAAGCGCAGGAGCCGCGCGGCTGCGGCGGCCGCCGGGGCGCTGTAGGCCGGCGGCATGAGGTCGAGTCTCTTCTCGGCCTCGAGGCCCGGCCCGTAGTGCCACTTGCCGTAGCCGTTGCGCTCGTACTTCGCGAGCTCGTGCGGGAAGATCTTCTCCGCGTCCGCAGGTATGGGATCGGGAAGGATCGTCCTGTCGCGCGTCGTGCGGATCTCCCGCGCGATCGGGTAACCTTCCGGCCGACTTTCGTTGCCGCCTGCGTTCGCTGCCACGTGAGCCCTCCTCTTCCTGGGCGACTGATCTGATCCGGGACGATCGGAACGACCTGCGCCTTCACGACTCGCTGTCGTCGTCCCGCGCGCTCTGCTTCGGCTCTCCAGCCGCGCGGCTTGCGTGCCCGCCTTCTCTTCTTCGGCCGCGGTGCGGCCCAGCTTGACTCGGCGCGGCTTCCCGAGGCCCCGATGCGGCGACGCCCTACTTCCTTGGCTTGCCCGTGCTCTCCGCGACGCGGAACTCGACGATGCGGCGGATCAGGCCGGCGGGCAGCGGCCGGCCGAGCGGGAACCGCACCGATCCCTTGCCGCGCTTGTAGGGCCGGAGCTCGTTCTCGAACGCCGCGATGCCGCTGGCCGTGGGGTAGAGGCCCACGTGCCGTTCGTAGCCGGCGAAGTGGACCAGATGACGCCCGCCGAGGTCGAACGTGGGGATCGCGTAGCTGATAGTCTCCGTCGCGGCGGGCGCGCACGCCCTGATGAGAGTCCGCAGTTCCTCGAGGACTTCCTGCGTCTCCCGCGGGAACTCCGCGATGTACTCGTCGATGGTGCGGGCGGTCGACCGAGCCGTCATCCTCGTCTCCGGATCGTGTGCCGGGCGCGTACGTCTGCCTGTAGATACGCCGCGTTCGTGCGGCGTCAAACGTGGTGCTGCCGGTGTCTGGCCGGGCGCCGGTCTCGCGATAGAATCACGCAGGGCCCAATGACGAGGAGACGAGCCGGCCGGTGAGGAGCGTGAGCGCCAGAAGAGACCGCGGCGAGACTCGGCGCCGGGTCGTCGTCCTCGTCGCGGCCGTCGCCATCGCTGTCGCCGGGATGGCGCATGCCGCCTCGCCGGCGCGGGCCTTCCAGCCCTGGGGCTGGCAGCACGCGCTGCGCGTGGCGCAGGAGCTCGAGGTGGTTCCGCCGCAGGCGCCTCTCGTCCTGCTCCTCGGCGGATCGTGCGCCCGCGAGGCGACGGTCAGCGACCAGACCTGGGCGGCCGATGCGAGCCGCCGCGCCGGTTCCCCGGTGGTCACGTACAACCTCGGCTCCTCGAACCAGACCTTCGAGCAGGAGGCGGCTCTGGTCAAAGGCCTCCCCAAAGCGCCCACGATCGTCTTCATCGCTCTGAACCGCGGCCGGTTCTCGGCGATCAGGACCAGGACGACGTCGATCGCGCCGGCCAAGCACCCGGCCGGAACGTACTCCCAGCACCACTACAGCAGCGCCTCCATCGAGCCCTTCAACCTGAAGCAGCACCGCGTCAGGTTCTGGGTGCGCATGCGCTACCCGCGGTTCCAGAAGCGTTACGTCACCGATCTCGCCCTCCTCGACAAGCTCGTCGGGGTGTGCCAGCGGCGCGGCTACCATCCGGTGCTGCTCGAGATGCCACGCGATATGGCGGTCATCGGGCACGCCTTCGATGCCGCCACGGGCCAGTACCAGGCGGGCGCCCGTCAGCTGGCCCGCAAGTACGGCATCCCCTATGTGGACTTCATAGACAAGGCTCACTTCGTGGACAGCGATTTCTACGACGTGGACCATCTCGTCGAGCCCGGTCGGCCGAAGTTCCAGAGCTTGCTGGCGGCGGAGACCTCCAGGCGGCTGGCGCTCTACGGGATGCTGCCGCCGGCCAAAGCGTTAGCTGCTCCGGCGCCGGCGACCCTTGCGTCGGGTATCGATCCCCACGTGGCGTGGCCGGTCGGCATGGCTGCCGTCGTGCTGGTGGGAGCGTTCGCAGTCCGCCGTCGTTCGGCTCTGGGACTGCCGCGTTACCGTCGCTAGCTGTTCTGTATCACGACGTTGTTGACGCAGGGAGCCGGCCGGTCGGCGAGCGCCGCGGCCCGGCCCTTCGGCCGCGTCGGGCGACCGGCATGTCCGCCTGCGTCTCCTCCGGCAGGTCGAGGAGTACGCGTTCTGCCCGCGTGTCGGGCGACGAAGACGAAGAGCGCGAGCGCGGCGACTCCCAAGACGGCCATCAGGAGTGCCATGGGCAGGCCGCTCACGGCGCCGCCGATGCCGGCCAGCGGAGTGGCGTGAGCGCCGGGGCCGAGGCGCACGCCGGCGAGCGCTGACAAGCGAGGCGGCCGTGAACACGGCGAGGCCGGCGAGCAGCGGTCGCCGCCGGCCGCAGGTGTAGCTCAAGGGGCCGGCGATCAGCTGCCCGAGGGCGCGTCCGACGAGGACCGTGGTGACGGTGAGCGCGATCGACTGCGTCGTCGCGCCGGCGATGAATCCAGATTGAATCAGTTGGGTATGGTACCTGCGGGAGCGCGCGGAGGGCTCCTTCGCCGCGACCGAAAGGGACGACAGATGACCGACGACACCGGAGCTACCCACACCTTGGACTGCCTCGGTCTGTACTGCCCCGAGCCGCTCTTCCAGACTCGGGAGGCGATCGACGCCATCGAGGTAGGTGAAGTCCTCGAGGTGTTCAGTGACGACCCGGCCGCCGAAGAGGATCTCACCCGCTTCGCCAAGCGCGCCGGCCACGAAGTGGTATCGGTGGAAAACGATGGTGGGCAGCTGCGCATCGTGCTGCGTCGCCTTACCTGAAAGAAGGGACGATCGTGGCAGACACCCAGAACATCCTGTACGTACAGACAAGCAACGCGCCCGAGCGCCAGTACTCTCCGCTCGTGCTCGCCCAGAGCGCCAGGGCCATGGGCCTCGACGCGGCCGTGTACTACCTGGGCATGGGCCTGACGGTGCTCAAGCCCGGAGCCGCCGAGGAGATGCAGGTCGGCAGCTTCCCGACCGTCGCCGAGATGCTCAAGAAGGCGCTGGACATGGGCGTCACGATCTACGTGTGCGAGGCCTCCAAGCAGATGCTCGGCTGGGAGACGGTCGAGCTCATCGACGGCGTCAAGATCGTCGGAGCGGCGACGCTCAACGATCTCGCGCTGGACGCCGACGCCACGATGTGGTTCTGAGGGCGCGCGATGACTCCGGCCCGGGACCACACGCTTCATCTCACGGACCCCGGCGAGGCTCTCGTCCGTGATGGTGTGGTGTACGCCGACTACCAGTCGGCCAAGCCGGTCGACCCGCGCGTCGTCGAGGCGATGCTCCCGTATCTGACCGAGAAGTTCGGCAACGCTGCCTCGCTGCACGGCGTGGGTGACGTCGCCACGGCCGCGCTCGAGGAGGCCCGCGGCCGGGTCGCCAGGTTCTTCGGCGCCGAGCCGCAGGAGATCGTCTTCACCGGCGGGGCCACCGAGGCCAGCAACCTCGGCATCGTGGGGTATGCGCTGCGCAACCGCCGCAAGGGCGACCACGTGATCATCAGCGAAGCCGAGCACATCACCGTCCTCAACATCGCCAAGTACCTCGAGAAGAACGGCTTCCGCGTCACGCGCGTGCCGATCGACCTGTATGGGCGCGTCTCGCCCAAGAAGCTGCGCGCGCGGATCACCGACGAGACGATCCTCGTCTCCCTGCAGTGGGCGAGCAGCGAGATCGGCACCGTGCAGCCCATCGCCGAGATCGCCGAGCTCCTCGAGGGCAGCGGTATCGCGCTGCACAGCGACGCGGTCGCCGCCGAGGGCCTCGTACCCATCGACACGAGCGCCGTGCCCGTCAGCTTGCTCAGCCTGTCGTCCAACGACCTGTACGGGCCGCGCGGCCTGGGCGCCCTCTACGTGCGCAAGGGCGTGCAGGTGGCGCCGGTCCTGCTGGGCGGCGGCCAGGAGCGCGGTCTGCGCTCCGGCAGCGAGGACCTCGCGAGCATCGTCGGCATGGCCGCGGCGGCCGACATCCTCGGCGCCGGCATGAGCACCGAAGTGCCGCGCATCCAGGCGATCCGCGACCGGCTGGTCGAGCGCGTGCTGGCCGAGGTCCCGGGCTCGCACCTCAACGGCCACCCCGAGCAGCGCCTGCCGAACAACGCCCACTTCCGCTTCGATGCGGTGGAGGGGGAGGCGATGATCCTGTCGCTCCGCGACGAGGGCATCGCCGCGTCCACCGGCTCCGCCTGCAGCTCCAAGACGCTGGAGCCGTCCCATACGCTCCTGTCCTGCGGCCTGCTGCACGAGGAGGCGCACGGCTCGCTCGAGTTCACCTTCGGGCGCTGGAGCCGCGAGGACGACGTAGAGCGCATCATGGCGGCGCTGCCCGGCGTGATCGCGCGCCTGCGTGCGCTCTCACCCCTGTACAAGACGACGGCCCCCGCGGCCACCTGATCTGAAAGGCGCACGACGATGAAATCGACCCAGTACACGGAGAAGACCCTCGAGCACTTCCGCAATCCGCGCAACGTGGGCACGCTGGAAGGGCCGAATGTCGCCGTCGGCCGCGTGGGCAACCCCGTCTGCGGCGACATGATGGACATCTACATCGATGTCGAGGACGATCGCATCAAGGAGATCAAGTTCCAGACCTTCGGCTGCGGCTCCGCCGTCGCCACCTCGAGCATGATCACCGAGCTCGTGATCGGCATGCAGCTCGACGAAGCCCTCAAGGTGAGCCGCGGCGACGTCGCCGACGCGCTCGACGGCCTGCCGCCGATCAAGATGCACTGCAGCAACCTCGCCGCCGATGCGCTGCATGAGGCGATCAAGAACTGGCGCGCCGGGATCAAGCCCGAGGACGCGACCACGACGCCGGTCGAGAAGTCGTGCCACCCGATCCCGGCGGCCGTTGCGGAGGTGGAGATCCAGAAGCTCGACGAGTACGACGACAAGGGCCTGTACCGCAAGGTGGACGACCTCGCCGAGCTCGCCGATCAGCGCGTCGTCGTGCTGGACACCGGCGATCGCGCGGCGCAGCTCGCGATCGACCTCACCGATCAGACCGCCCGTGTCGTCCTGATGACGACCGGCAAAGAGCCGAGCGTGAGCCCGGCGGTGCGCTCGGCCCTGCGCCTCAGCGACGTCAAGGTGCTCGCTGAGGCGCAGCCGCTCGAGCTGCTCGGCGAAGGCGAGCTCGAGCGGATCCGCGTGCACGACCTCAACGAGGACGAGGAGTACGAGCTGACGGCCGACGCGTTCGTCGTGCTCGAGTAGCCGGCGCGTTGCCGGCTGCGCAGCCCTTCGGCCGCGCCGACCTCTACACGTCGATGCTCGACATGTCCGCGTAGCGTTCACCTTCGGTGAACCCGCGCGGCGCGGCCTCGTCGAGGCGCTCCAGATCCTCGGCGGCCAGCGTGACCGCCTCGGCCGCCACGTTCTCGCGCAGATACTTGCGGCGCTTGGTCCCCGGGATCGGCACGATGTCGTCGCCCTGGTGCAGCACCCAGGCGAGCGCCAACTGCGCGGGAGTCACGCCGAGCTCGGCGGCGAGCGCCTCGATGCGTTCCACGATCTTGTGGTTGTGGTCGAAGGTCTCGCCCTGGAACCGCGGGTGGTTGGTGCGGAAGTCGCCCTCGCCGCCGACGTCGCCGGCGGTGCGGTAGCGGCCGGTGAGGAACCCGCGCCCGAGAGGTGAATAGGGCACGAAGCCGATGCCGAGCTCGCGCACCGCCGGCAGCAGGCGCTCCTCCGGGTCGCGCGACCAGAGCGAGTACTCCGTCTGCAGCGCGCTGATGGGGTGTACGGCGTGCGCCCGGCGGATCGTCTCCGGCGAGGCCTCGGAGAGGCCGAGGAAGCGGACCTTCCCCGCCTCCACGAGCTCGGCCATCGCGCCCACCGTCTCCTCGATCGGCACGCTCTTGTCGACGCGGTGCTGGTAGTACAGGTCGATGTGGTCCACGCCGAGGCGCGCGAGCGAGGCGTCACAGGCCGCGTGCACGTACTCGGGCCGGCCGTCGTGGCCCACCCAGCTGCCGTCTTCGCGGCGCACGTTGCCGAACTTGGTCGCCAGTACGACCTCGTCGCGCCGTTCCGCGATGGCGCGGCCCACGAGCCGCTCGTTGGTGAACGGGCCGTAGATGTCGGAGGTGTCGAACAACGTCACTCCGAGGTCAAGGGCCTCGTGGATGGTGGCGATCGCCTCGGCTTCGTCGGTGGCGCCGTAGAACTCCGACATGCCCATGCAGCCGAGGCCTTCTGCGGACACCTCGAGGCCCTGGCTGCCGAGTACACGTGTCTTCATCGCTGTCGCTCCTCTGACGGGGACTGTCTCCGTCGCTATGCCCCGCCGGCGGGCGACGCAGTCCCCCGCGCCGGACGTCAGCCTGCGGGCGCCACATCTCGCCGGCGCCGGGCGAGATGCGGGCCTCAGAGACAGGAGAGGCGCCGGCGGCATACCGCCGGCGCCTCTGACGTCCGTCACCCGAAGGGTGTGGCTCCCTGACCGGTCCGGTCGCGCGTTGGTGCTACTGCACCCGCCCGAAAGTGACGTTGACGTAGTGGTTCTTCGTGGTGAGGTAGTGCGCCCGGAGCTGCGCGCCGCTGCTTGCCACCGTGTACGTGTTCCGGTGACGCTGGACGTCGTAGTAGATGGTGTCCGAGAGGCGCGCCACGTAGTAGCTGAACGACGTACCGTTCGAATTGTGCCAGGTGACCCGATAGCGGCCGTTGACCGGCGCGCGCACCTTGAACCACAGCTTGTCGTGGGACCAGTTGCCGATGAACGGGTCGGACGAGTACGTGTGTGCGGCTGCGGCGCGAGCTCCCGGCGGTGCCGCGTGCGCTCGCGCCGGCGCCACCGCCAGGCATCCGGCGAGCACCAGGAGTGCCGCGATGAGGACGAGCGTAGATCTGCGCATCTTCCACCCCTCTCGTAGTGAAGGCCCTGGGGACGTTATCGGCACAGGACCGCGCGGACCTTGAGCCGGCGGCGGCTCAGACTTCGACGACGACCGCGGTGCCGTAGGCGACGATCTCGGCGAGGCCGCCCTCGCCCATCTCGGTGGAGTCGAACCTCATGCTGATGACGGCGTTGGCGCCCATCGCCTGCGCGTGCTCCACGAGGCGCACGACCGCCATGTGTCGCGCCTCCTCCACGGTGACCGTGAACTCGGGCACCTCGCCCTTCTTGAGCGAGCGGATCGAGCCCGTGAGCCCGCGCGCGAAGCCCATCGAGCGGGCGATGACGCCGAAGGCCGGCCCGATGTACCGGGCGGTCCGGTAGCCGTGGATCTCGGGCGCGGTGGCGACGGGGATGGCGTAAGGCTGGTTGAGCATGCTCGTACTCATCGCGGCGATCTCCTCCCTGGATATGGCATCGACGACAAGGGTAGTCGCCCGGTCAAGAGCGCTCAAGGATCGCTTCCGGCGATACACTTCGTGCAGCGGGGCGTGGGGCGGCTCCCGCGCGGGAATCACATTCGCTGACAAAGGGAGGAGGAGCTTTGTTCGTGGCGGCGCAGGCGATCGGCGAGGCGCTTCTCGGGGAGAGCCGGGCCGCGGTGGCGGCCTTCACCGTCGGCCTGCTCGTGACGTTCCTCGGCGTGCGCATCAACACGCGGCTCATCCGCGCCAAGGTCAAGTGGTGGTTCCACGACATCGAGTCCGAGGGCGGGCTACACGTCCACCACATGGTCATCGGCGTCGTCCTCATGGTGGTGGCCGGGATCACGCTCATCGCCGCGCTGCCGCACGACCTGACGCTGCAGCTCGCCGCGCTCGTGTTCGGCGCCGGTGTGGCGCTGACGCTCGACGAGTTCGCGCTGATCCTGCGCCTCCAGGACGTCTACTGGACGACCGAGGGGCGCCTCTCCGTGGACGCCGTCATCGTCGCCGTCTGCGCCGGGATGCTCCTCGTGCTCGGCGTCCACCCGCTCGGCAACGTGTCCACCGCGGGGCTGACCGGTGTCCAGGGCGGCGTCGCCGTCGCCATCACGATCGTCGTCGACGGGTGCTTCGCGGTCGTCTGCCTCGTCAAGGGCAAGCTGTGGACGGGGTTCTTCGGGCTCTTCATCCCGTTCCTCGGGACGGTGGGGGCGATCCGCCTGGCGCGGCCGGGGTCGCCGTGGGCGCACAAGCGCTACGCCGGCAAGCCGAAGAAGCTCGCCAAAGCGCAGCGTCGCGAGGATCGCACGAACGCCACCTGGCGCGCCTGGCGGGAGGCCTTCTTCGACCTCATCGCCGGCAAACCGCACTTGCCCAACGTGGAGCCGCACCTGCCCGACGTGGAGCCGCAGATGGCGCCCGTCGAAACGGCCGCGGAGGGCGAGACCGCCGCGACGCGCGGCCGGCAGCCAGGCGCGTAGCACTGCTCGTGCGGAGGCCGATGGCAGCCTCCCACATTCACAGCCGGTTCTCAGGTGCGGCGCGTACCATCGTCCTCACGTCCGGCCTTTCGGCCGGAACGCGTGGACGATTCGCGGGGGACTCACTGTGGCGGACTCGACCAAGGTGGCGCGTGCGCGGGCCTGCTTACGCGGCGCGACTTCGTCTTCACCTTCCTGCGGGAGAGCCCCGTGAGCGCCGGCGACCTCGTCCTCGAGGCGCGCGGCATCGTGCGGACGTACCGCCGCGGCGACTTCGAAGTACCGGTCCTCAAATGCCTCGACCTCGACGTGCAGCGCGGGGAGTGGGTGGCCTGTACGGGGCGCTCCGGTTCCGGCAAGTCGACCCTCCTCAACGTGCTCGGCCTGCTGGACAGCGCCGACGCCGGCGACTACGTCCTCGCCGGCCACGACGTGTCCGGCCTCGACGACGCCGGCCGCGCCCGGCTGCGCAACCGCCTGCTCGGCTTCGTCTTTCAGCTCCACAACCTGTTGCCGCGCACGAGCGCGCTCGAGAACGTCGCCACGCCGCTCGTCTACCGGGGCGTGCGGCGCGCGGAACGCCTGCGGCGCGCCGAAGCGGCGCTGGACGCGGTGGGCCTCGCCGACCGCGCCGACCACGACCCGGGCGAGTTGTCGGGTGGCCAGATGCAGCGCGTCGCCATCGCCCGCGCCCTCATCGGCGACCCCGAGGTGCTGCTCGTCGACGAGCCCACCGGCAACCTTGACCTCGCGGCGACCCGTGAGGTGCTCGACATCCTCGACCGGCTGCACGCCGAGGGCCGCACCATCCTCATGATCACCCACGAAGAAGACGTCGCCGAGCACGCCGACCGACGGCTGGTGCTCAGTGGCGGCAGACTGCACGACCACGACTCCGCGGAGGCACACCTATGAAGTCACTCGACTGCCGGACCACGAAGCCGGTGCGGCGACGGCTCTGCGCCGGGACGGCGACGATCATGGCTCTCCTCACGCTCATGGCCGTCGCGGCCGCCGGCTGCGGCGGGTCTGGGAACTCCCCGGCCGCGGGCGGTCCGCCGTCCACATCGATCCAGGTGCTCGCGACCGCCAGGCGCGGCGACATCGTCCAGTCGGTGATGGGGGTCACCAGGATCGTCGTCAGCAACGGCAAGAAGACGGTCGTCGCCACGGTACCGAAGCAGTTCGCCGCCACCGTCGCCGCCGGGCAGACGGCGACCGTCTTCTTCGTCCGGTTGCCTGCGAGCGGCCAGAAGGGCCAGAGCGGCGCCCCGTTCCCGCAGAGCAGCCAGAGCGGCGCCCCCGTCCCGCCGAACGGCCAGAGCGGGGCCCCGTTCCCGCAGGGTGGTCAGAGCGGCGCCCCGTTTCCGCAGGGTGGCCAAGGCGGGTTCGGCGGCGACTTCGGTGCTGGTGGCCTGCGCGGCGGCACCGCCGGGACGGTGACCGCCGTCCAGCCGAACGCGGACGGTTCGGCGGCGGTGACCATCGCCGTCAAGAAGCTGCCGTCCACCGTCACCATCAAGTCGGTGGGCTTCGCGCGCATCCAGACCAAGGTGCTCGCCGCCAACGCCGTCATCATCCCCACCGCCGCGATCAAGGGCAGCGGCGCGTCGGCGACGGTCCAGGTCCTGTCGGGAGGCAAGACCAGCGCCCGCTCGATCGTCGTCGGCCAGCAGGCCGGAGGCGAGTCTGAGGTCGTCTCCGGGCTCACCGCCGGTGAGAACATGGTCTACACACGGTCGTTCCGCCGCGGCGGGTTCTTCCCCAACGGCGGCGCTCCGGGGCCGGGTCAGAGCGGCGCGCCGTTCGGCGGCCAGCAGAGTGGCCAGTCCGGCACCTCACAATCCGGGGGAGGGTCGCTGTGAGCAAGCCGAGACACAGGCGCTGGTGGATCGTCGCCGTGTTCGTGGTCATCGTCGCAGCCGCGGCCGCCGGCGGCATCTACTTCTTCACCCGCGGCAAGACCGCGACGGTGCATTACCTCACGGCCACCGCGGCCACGGGCACCATCTCCCACTCGGTCCAGGCGGATTTCACGCTCGCGTCGGCCAGGGGGACGACCACGATCAGTCTCGGTGGCTCTTCCAGCTCGAGTTCGTCCACGTCTGCGGGCACCTCGTCGAGCGGCGCGGGGAGTTCCTCGACGGGTACGTCCACGACGACGGGCAGTGCACAGCCGGCGACCGCCGGGACGAGCTTCGCGGCTCTGAGCTCCGCCCCGGTCGCCGCGCACACCACGCTCGTGGCGATGGTGCGGACGGTCTCCGTCACGGCGGCCGGCCCCTCCGGGTCGCCGGAGCCGACGGTGTCTCCGACGCCGAGCACGACGCCGACGCCCATGCCGACCCGCACGACGCGGCCGTCGCCGACGCCGTCGCCGCGCCCATCGAGGACCGGCGCCCCCTCCGGTGGCACGACGTCTGGCGGCGGCTCGAGCACCGGATCGGGCAGCAGTCCGTCCTCGAGCAGCACCTCGTCGTCGACGGCCTCCGGGATGAGCGGCGTGGTGACCCGCATCTCGCTGCCGGTCGGAGCCAGGCCACGCACCCTCGAACGGCTGCTCACGGTCTCCGGCAAGCCCGCGTTCGCGTTCGTCAGCGCGACCCCGCTGTACAAGGACCTGTCCACAAGCCTGTCCGGCGGCGCGCAGCGGGTCAACGTGCTCGCCCTGCAGGCAGCCCTCAAGAAGCGCGGCTACTTCAAGGGCTCGCTCAGCGGTGATTTCACGTCCGCCACGGCGTCGGCCTACGAGGACTGGCAGGCCGACCAGGGCATGAGCCGCACCGGGGTCGTCGACATCACGCGCTTCGCCTGGGTCCCGAAGGGCAGCGTGGTGACCGCCTGGAACGTGAGTCTGGGTGGCAACGTCAGCGCCGGCACGGCACTCGCCTCGGTGGTGTCGCCCAACGACCTCGCCGCGCAGGCTCTCGTGAGCCAGGCCGACATCGCCAGCCTCAAGGTCGGCCAGAAGGCGCAGATGACCATAGACGGCTACACCAGCGACACGTTCACGGGGACCATCACCTACATCTCGAGCCAGCCGTCGTCGTCGACGTCTGCGGCGGGCAGCAGCTCGAGCTCCACGCAGTACTCCATCACGGTCAGGCTGCACGGGACGCCCAAGGTCGCCAGATCGGGCATGACAGGGACGCTGAAGATCATCATCGCCCAGCGCACGAACGTGCTGCTGGTGCCGACGAGCGCAGTCTCGGGGACGTCGACCACGACCTACGTGCGCGTGATGATGAACGGCAAGCAGGCGTACCGTCAGGTGCAGACGGGGATGGCCACGTCGTCCTACACGCAGATCACCGGCGGGCTCACGGCCGGCGAGGTCGTGGTCACCGGCCAGTACACGAACGGCGCCACGAGCACGGGGACCAGCGGGGCGGGCTCCCTGAGCAACCTCCGTCGCTCCACCGGCACCGGCGGGTTCCCGGCCGGGGGCTTCCCGGCCGGCGGGGGCGCCTTCCCCGGGGCGGCTGGCGGGCCGTGACGGTCTTCCTCGAGTCACTGCGCCTGGCGTTCACCAGCCTGCGCGCCAACCCGCTGCGCGCCGTCCTCACGATCCTCGGGATCGTGATCGGCGTCGCCGCGGTCGTGGCGCTCACGGCGATCGGCGGCGGCTCGACGCGGGCGGTCGAGAACCGCTTCAATGCCTTCGGCACCGACACGATCACGGTCGCGACAAGCCGGTTCTCCTCCAATGCCACGCCGCTCTCGCAGAGCGACCTTGAGGCGATAAACGAGACGCCGGGCGTCAAGATGACGGTGTACACGGTGGAGACCAACGCGACGGTGACGTCCGGGTCGACGAGCGTCTACGAGACCGTCATCGGGACCTTCCCCCAGTTCAAGACGATCGATCACCTCACGCTCGCCGCGGGCACGTTCTTCAGCCCGTTCGCGGTCTCGCGCGGTCTGCCGGTCGCCGTCCTCGGCTCCACCGTTGCGAGTGACCTCGGCCTGTCGCCGCTGCGCGCCGTCGGCCAGACGGTCAACGTCGGCGGCGTGCGCTTCCAGGTCATCGGCGTGCTCGCCTCGCAGGGCGGCATCAGCTTCGGCTCGGTCGACTCCAGCATCATCGCGCCGCTGCCCGCCATCGAGGGCCGGCTGGTCGGCTTCCACCCCGACATCACGTCGGTCCGCGTCCAGGCGCAGCCGAGTGCCGTCAAGACGTTCGAGGCGGCGGTCGAGAGCAGCCTGCGCTCCGCACACGGCCTCTCGACGAGCGCCCAGGACGACTTCCAGATCACCAACGCGAGCTCGATCGCGTCGGCCGTCTCGTCCAGCACCAAGACGCTCACGGAGTTGATGGCCGCGATCGCCGCCATCAGCCTCATCGTCGGCGGCATCGGCGTCGCCAACGTGATGCTCGTCACGGTGCGCGAACGTACACGCGAGATCGGCGTGCGGCGCGCCGTCGGGGCGACGCGGCGGGACATCGTCACGCAGTTCCTCGTGGACGCCGTGGTCATCAGCCTCATCGGCGGGGTGATCGGCCTTGCGGTCGGGTTCGGCGGCGCCTACGCCGGCGGCTCGGCGCTGAGCGTGACGCCGGTGTTCTCCCCGACCGCCGTGGTGCTCGCCATCGTCGTGGCGATCGTCGTCGGCGTCCTGGCCGGCATCGGCCCGGCTCTGCAGGCCTCGTCGGTCGAGCCGACGAACGCGCTGCGCTACGAGTAGGGCGGCGCCTACTCCGGCGCCCAGGCGGGCGCCGGCCTAGTCCTGCTCGTGCAGGATCTCGATGAGCAGACGCGAGAGCAGGACGAGGGCGAAGCACAGGCCCACGGCGCCGACGAGGTTCACGATCGTAAGGTCGGCGGTGATCTTGGGTCCCGCGGAGGCGGCGATCATGCTCGCCGAGGCCAGCGCCAGCGCACCGCCGACGAGGCCCACGACGACGCGGTTGACGAGGCGCCGCGCTTCGCGCACGTCCTGAGGCTCCGACAGGATGCTGACGCGCGTGCGCAGCTCGCCGCGCATCACCGCGCGCATGACGCCGTCCAGCTCGCGCGGCAGGCGGCGCAGCACCTCGCCGTTGTTCAGCACCTCCTGGAGCAGGAACTGCTGCAGGTCGTCGGGCATCAGCGTGTCCTGGGCGAGGCTGCCGCCGATGCGCTGCCCCGCCTCGACGAGCGGGTACGCCGGGCTCAGGACGTTGAGCGTCCCCATCAGGGTGGCGAGCGTCCGCAGCAGCGTTGCCGTGGAGCGCGGCAGCGAGACGCCGAAGTCCTGCAGGACCGTGATGACGGCGGCGAAGAACTCGTTGCTCAGCGTGCCGTCCGGCGTGATGCCGAGTTGCAGCAGGCGCGCCATCTGGCGGTCCATGGCGTCCTCGTCGATGCGCCGCGACGCCGAGCCGATCTTGAGGGCGCCCTCGCGCAGCAGTGCCGGATCGTTGGTCTGCAGCGCGCGGAAGAAGTCGATGAGGCCCGAGCGCTCGAACGGGTCGAGCTGGCCGACGGAGCCCCAGTCGATGAGGATCAGCCGCCCTTCGAAGACGAACACGTTGCCGGGGTGCGGGTCGCCGTGGAACACGTCACCGGCGAGCATCCGTCGCAGCTCGAAGCCGAGCAGCTCGTCGGCGAGTCCCTCCCGCTGGGCCGGCGTCAGCCCGTCGAGCGCTCCCGGGCTGGCCACGCCGCAGCCGGGAGCGCGTCGCTGCACGAGGACGCGCGCCGTCGTCAAAGACTCGACGAGGCCGGGGACGGTGACCGCCGCGCCATCGTCGAGCTCCTTGGCGGCGGCGATCATGTTGGCGGCCTCCTTGCGGAAGTCGAGCTCTTCGCGCGTGCGCTCGGCGAACCCGGCGATGAGCTCCCGCACGTCGAGCGAATCGCCCTCCGCGAGGCTGCGGTCGATGCGGTCGGCGAGGCGCATGAGGATGTCGAGGTCGCGCTCGATGGTCTCGGCGACCCTGGGTCGCTGCACCTTGACCACGACTTCACTGCCGTCGAGCAGTCGGGCCAGATAGATCTGGCCGATAGAGGCGGACCCGATCGGCTCGTCGTCGATGTGCGCGAACACGAGGTCGAGGTCGCCAAGCTCCTCGCGCAGGACCTGACGGGCCGCGACGGGGTCGGCCGGCGCGGCCTGCTCCTGCAGGCGTTCGAGCTCGGCCGCGACCGCCGGCGTGACCAGCTGCGGCTGCGCCGCCAGCGCCTGGCCGAGCTTCACGAAGATGCCGCCGGCGTCCTCGCACATGTCGGTGAGCGCGCGGCCGAGCTGCGAGCCGACGACCGTGTCCGGCCGCTTGCGGCGCCCGATCACGCCGTGCCTGACCGCCAGCCGCATGATCTGGACGTAGCGCACGGCGCGTTCGCCCATCAGGCGCACAGCGTGCAGCGGATGCGGGATGCGCAGGCCGCCGCGCCGCGGCCGGAGCAGCATCTCGAGGAAGACCGTGGCGAGGACGGAGTACAGGACGAAGATGCCGTAGGCGACGCCCTTGTCGGCCTCGGAAAGGTGCTGCAGGTCTGCGCGCGCGAGCAGATCCTGATTCGCCAGCGAGATCGTGGCCCAGGCCCCGAGCAGCGCGATCACGGTCGCGCCGATGGTTCGTACCCAGTGCCCGTGGCGCACGCCGACGAGGCGTCGCACGAGCCAGATGACGAGCGTGAGGACGAGAAGCGCCGCGATGAGGTCCGGCACGGTGGCTCCTTTGCCTGGGAGGGATGCCTGCAGCCGCTGCGCACGCCCCGGCGGCCGCCGCTTGGGGACTACCGCGCAGAGGCGCGTTCTCCTGCCGCTCCCGCGGCCTCCGCCGGCCGCTACCGGCCAGCCCGACAGGCCTCGTCGGTCGCACCGGCGAACGCGCTGCGCTATGAGCAGGGCGGCGCCGGCTCAGGCGCCCGGGCGGGCGGCGGCTCGGGCGGCGCGTCGTCTGCGCGCCCGAGCGCCGCCGCTCAGGCTTCGGAGGGCGCTCCGAACCAGCCCGCCCCCTGCATCGCCGTGCGCGCGATCTGCATGCTGGGGTTGTCGCCGCGGGCGACCGAGACGGACACGGCGCCGTCCAGGGCGGCAGTGACGCGGGCCACGTCGGCGTTGGTGTTGCCCGGGCACAGGATGACCGAGTCGAGAGCCTCGTCGGCCGCCAGCCGCCGGCAGGCTGCGATGGCCTGGTCGGTGTCGCGCACGATGACGGTGAACAGCCGGTAGAGGCCGGTCTCGAGAAGCGAGGTGTCGCGGCCCGGATCGGCATCCGGTGCGTGGGCGATGAAGGCGGCTGTGAAAGGCATGAGGTCCTCCTCGTCTCGGTCGGCTGCTCTGCAGGTGCCGACTGATGGATGGAGTATGACACGGCGCTCCGGCGCGCAGCACGCGACCTACCGGTCGCCTTCTCCGGGCCCGCCGGCTGCCTTCTCGCGAGCGACGCCGGACGGTAGAATGGCCCGGGGTACGCGGGTCTCTTGATCTGGGGGGCGAACGACGTGGAGGAGCGCGAGGAGCGCACAGCCGGCTTGGCCAGGACGCTGGCCGGCTGCCTGTTGATCCTCGTCACCGCTCCGGTGTTCATGGCGGTCGTGCACTGGTTCGCCGGTCTTACCGTCATCGCCGCTGGTCTGGTCGCGCTTGCAGCGCTCGCCTGCGGCGTCTTCCTCGCCGGCCGCTGGCTCGGCGTCTTCCGCCGCCACCGGGCCGGCTCGGCGGAGCAACCGGGCTGTCTGCCCTTGCTCATGACGCTGTACACGCTGCTGAGCGTCGCGATCGTGCTCTTCTACACGATCTACTACGGCGCCGGCGCGTATCTCGGCGGCTGGAACGTCTAGCGGCTTGGGCGCCGCGCGCAAGGGCGCTGCGCGCCTCGCCGGCGCACATGCGCTTGCGCGCTCGGGAGCGCTTTCATCGGCCCGTCTCCGCACCGGAGCCACCCGCCTGTTACAATAGGTGACTCACTCCGCCCGTTGCCCGACGTCATCCGTCGCTTCTTCCTTGCGACTCGGCGCCGCGCCGCCCGCGGCAAGAGTCGGCGCCGGAGCATCGGCGCACCCACTGTGACGGCCTGTTCCAGGGCCGGAGCTCAGGACGAAGGGCAGGACGACCCGCGTGGGCGAACCCTCCTCGGTAGACGACACCGGCTCCGCAGCCGCACCGCTGCTTTCCTGCGACGAGGTCATAGGCCTCATCGAGGAGGGCCACGAGCAGGGCTTCCTGAGCAACACACAGGTCGTGGCGGCGCTCCAGGACGTGGAGTGCAACGCAGAGCAGCTCGAGGAGTTGCTGCTCGCGCTCGTCGACCTCGGCATCGAGATCGTCGAGGCCGAGGCCGCGGTGGCCCCTGACGACTCCAGCGAAGACGAGGCGCCGGCCAAGCTCGACCTCTCCATCAAGACCACGAGCAGCGACCCCGTGCGCCTCTACTTCCACGAGATGGGCAAGGTGCCGCTGCTCACGGCGATCGAGGAGGTCGCGCTCGCCAAGCGCATCGAGCGTCACGACCTCGCCGCCAAGCAGAAGCTCATAGAGTCCAACCTGCGCCTCGTGGTGAGCATCGCCAAGCGGCACGTCGGCAGGGGCATGCCGCTGCTCGACCTCATCCAGGAGGGCAACCTCGGCCTCATCCGCGCCGTCGAGAAGTTCGACTATCGGCGCGGCTTCAAGTTCAGCACCTACGCCACGTGGTGGATCCGTCAGGCGATCACGCGGGCGCTCGCCGACCAGGCGCGCACGATCCGCGTCCCCGTGCACATGGTGGAGAACATCAACAAGCTCGTGCGCGTGCAGCGGCAGCTCGTGCAGGAGATCGGCTGCGAGCCGACCCCCGAGCAGATCGCCACGGAGATGGGGATCACGCCGGCCAAGGTGCGCGAGATCCAGAAGATCGGCCAGGAGCCGGCCAGCCTCCACCAGCAGGTCGGCGACGAGGGCGATTCGCAGCTCGGCGACTTCATCGAGGACAAGGAGTCGGCCTCTCCCGTCGAGGAGGTCGCCGGCATCGTGCGCCGCGAGGAGATCGTCGCCGTGCTCTCGCTGCTCACGCACCGCGAGCGGAGCGTCCTCATGCTCCGCTTCGGCCTCGACGACGGTCACCCGCTGACGCTCGAAGAAGTGGGCCAGAAGTTCGGTGTCACGCGCGAGCGCATCCGCCAGATCGAGGCCAAGACGCTCGCCAAGCTCAAGGCGTACCGCGAGGCTCAGCGCCTGCAGGACTTCCTGGACTAGCGTCGCTCGGCGCGCACCCCGGGTAACGGGACTATCCCGCCGGAGCCTGGGTACCACGACCTCAGAGTCGTCGTTCCTGTGGCTCCCGCTCTTGCGCCTTGCGCTCATGCGCTCCTCGCTCCGGCGGCCCAGTACCGCTCGTTCACCCCGAGGACGCCATGAAGATCCGGCTTGTCGAACCCGAATCCCCGAGCGTTCATCTGATGTCGCCGTGGCGCTACCCGCGCCTGGGCCTGCCGATGATCGCCGCATCTCTCGCCGCCGAGGGGCACGACGTGCTCGTCTACAACCCACTGCTGGCGCCGGTCGACTGGGCTGACGTTCGCGGCGCCGGCCTGGTGGGTTTCTCGACGACGACGTCGACGGCGCCCGCCGCCTACCGCATGGCTGACGACCTGCGCTCCCGCGGCATCCCGGTCGTCATCGGCGGCTCGCACGCGACCTTCATGGCCGACGAGGCGCTTGAGCACGCCGACTACGTGGCCCGCGGCGAAGGCGGCGAGCAGCTCATGCTCGAGCTCGTCGCCGCCCTCGAAGGGCGCCGCAATCTGCACTTCGTCCGCGGCCTGTCGTACACGCTCGCCGGCCGGCACGTCCACAACGACGGGCGCGAGCCCCGCGCCGACCTCGACGACCTGCCGGTGCCCGACCTCGACCTGATCGTCGGGCACGAGCGCATGCACTCGACACCGATCATGACCAGCTGGGGATGCCCGTTCGCCTGCAGCTTCTGCTCTGTCACGGCGATGTTCGGGCGTAAGTACCGCTTCCGCAGCGCCGGGAACGTCGTCGCCGAGATCGCGCAGAAGCATCCGCGGCACATCTTCTTCTACGACGACAACTTCGCCGCGGACCCGCGCCGGCTCAAGGAGCTCCTGCGCCTGATGATCGACCGTGGCCTGGCCACTCCATGGCAGGCGCAGATGCGCGTGGACGTCGTGCGTGACCCCGAGCTGCTCGACCTGATGACGCGCTCGGGCTGTCGGGCGGTGGCGATCGGCCTCGAGTCCGTCGACCAGGCCACTCTGGACAGCTACCACAAATCACAGACGGTCGCCGACATCGTGCACGCCGTCGACACGCTGCACGAGTACGGCATCAAGGTGCACGGGATGTTCGTCCTCGGCGCCGACACGGACGATCGTCAGACGGCCAGCGACACCGCGACCTTCGCGCTGGAGCATCGCCTCGACTCGATCATGCTCAACATCCTCACGCCGGCGCCGGGGACGGAGTGGTTCAACGAGATGAAGGCGGAAGGCCGTGTCTTCGACGAGCGCTGGGAGCTCTACGACGGCCAGCACGCGGTGATGACACCCGTGCGCATGACGCCCGCCGAGCTGCAGGCCGAAGTGCTCGCCGCCTACCGGCGCTTCTACTCGCTCGGTCGCTGGCTTGGGCACATCGCGGGGCGGCGCTGGGTCCGGGTGCGCGACCACGCCTGGTGCTGGTGGTTCGTGCGCCGCTGGCCCCACGACCCGCGCAACCGGCAGTACCTCGCGGACCTCTCTCGGGCCGAGACGCGGGCGCTGCCGCGCGAGAAGCAGGCCGCGGCCTAGCGAAGCGCCCAAGGCTTCCGCGGCCTGGAATCTCGCACGCCGGACCCTCTTCGAGGTTTTCACTACTTGGGGGTTACTTTCCGCGCGAAAGCGGTAGCCTTCACCCATGATATCCACGCAGCGTGCCCGCCCGGCGGGCGGCGCGCAGCCGCGATGAGAGGAACGGACAGATGAACCTGGTAGTGCAGCACACCGTGAAGGATTACGACGCCTGGAAGTCAGTGTTCGACGAGCACGAGAGCGTGCGTGCCAAGCACGGCGCCACCGGTCACACCGTCTACCGCGACGCGGACGACCCCAATTCCGTGACGAGTTTCATCCGCTTCGCGACACGGGAGGGCGCTGAGGCGTTCAGCCGCGAGCCGTCTCTCAAGGAAGCGATGGAACGCGGCGGCGTGACGAGTGAGCCGCGCATCATGTGGGTGGAGGAGGCCGACTCGGCCACCTACGCGGCGAGCAAGGCGGCCTGATCAGCAGGCAGTGAGCAGGACGGGCGCCGGCGGCCGCAGAGGCAGCCGGCGCCCGTTCGCGCGTACGCGGCCATCCCCGTTGCGGATCACCGGAGGCATAGACTGGAGCCATGAAGTCGGTCGTCGTCTACGAGTCCCTCTGGGGCAACACGGCCGCGGTGGCGCGCGCCATCGCCCAAGGACTTGGGCCGGAGGCGCGCGCGCTGTCGACGGCCGAAGCCGACGCGACCGCTCTGGAAGGCGCCGGCCTCATCGTCGCCGGTGCTCCGGTGCTCGGCTTCAAGCTCCCGACCGAGAAGATGCGCGAGAGCGTGCGGCGCACACCCGGCAAGGCCCCGGCGCCGCCCGACCTGTCACATCCGGCGATGCGCACGTGGCTCGAGGCGCTTCCGCCGGGGACGGGCCGTGCGGCCGCGTTCGACACGCAGGTGCGTGGCCCGTTCGGCAGCGCCGGGCCGGAGATCGCGGCGGCGCTGGAGCGTGCGGGCTACGCGCCGCTGGCCAAGCCGGCCGCCTTCACCGTCAAGGGCAAGTTCGGCCCGCTCAAGGACGGCGAGCTGGAGCGGGCCCGGCAGTGGGGAGCGGAGCTCGCGGCCGCTCTGGCGGTCGCGGGCGAGTAACCGCTCGCAGCCGCCGGTCCGTCAGCCCGGCTGCCGCCCCGTGAGCCCCAGCAGCCGTTCCTGCAACGGCGCGTCGTCCGGCACTTCGACCCTCGGGCCGTAGACGCCCATCTTGCGCCACTCCTCGGCCTGGGGCGACAGCTCGTCCCACAGGCCCTGGACGAGGGCAGGCGGCAGGGTCGCGTCGGCGCCGATGAAGCGCGAGAGGTCGTACACGCGCAGGCCGCGGAACGACGTGATGTGCTTGAGGTACTCCCGCGCCGGATAGTCGCCGTAGGACAGATGCACCATGCGATCGAGGTCGTCGAAGCCACGCACCGCGAGCACGGCGGTCTCGACGATGCCGGCGAAGTTGAGCTTGGGGTGGTCGCCGAGGAGGTCGCCGTCCCACGCGGCGCCAACCTCTTCGATGGTCCTGCCGGCGAGCACATCCGGCACCCAGGCGTCGTCGCAGGCGTGGTAGCCGACGACCTTGCGCAGTGACGATCCCGGCTGGCGCGGCGTCATCTCGGCCGGCACGACCAAGCCCCACTGATCGTCGCGGATCTGGTCGACCACGCCATTGAGCGCCTCGTCGGCCAGGATGAACACATCCCTCTCGTCCACGGCTTCCTCCTCTGACTGGTGTGCCGTGGACGGTGTGTTCCCGCGGATCAGCTCGTGTAGTACTTGATGAGCGCCTGCTCCTCCGCCGGGCTGACGCTGGCGCCTTGCTGGATCATCTGGTCGATCAGCGCCTGCGCTTCAGCGGCGCTGGAGGCGCGGAACTGCTGCGCCGGCGCCGCCGAGTGACACGAACCGCAGCGCGCGTCGATGATCGCGGTCGCACTCGAGGACGAGCTCGACGAGGAGCTGCCACCGGAGGACGAGCCGCCACTCGAGGACGACGAGCCCGAGGACGACCCCGAGCCGCTGCCGCTGTCCATCGCCGCGACCGACTGCTGGAACCCGTCGAGAAGCGTCTGCCTGTCGGCCGCGCTGAGCTTCGCATTCGGGTGAAGCAGCGTGTACTGCAACGGCGGCATGTTGTTGGAGACGGCGCTCTCCAGCGCCGGCGTGCTCAAGCTGCCGGTCCACTCCGAGAAGTTGAGGCGCGCGCGACCGTCCTGGATGTCGTGGGCGGCAAGCCAGGAGAACGGGGCGATGTCGACCGCCCACCAGTACCTGGTGTGGTTGCTGTGGCAGTCGTAGCAGGAGCGCCTGGCGATGGCCTTCGCCTGCGCGGAGGTCCATTTGAACGAGTTGGTCGCCGGCGGGTTGGTGTGGTCGCGGCCGAAGGGCACGAACTGGATGAGGACGAAGACGGCGACGAGCGCGCCGAGCACCCACAGGGCCGTGCGCATGCGAGAGGAACGGCGCCGGGAAGTGCCCCGGGACTTGCTCTGGGGCTTCCGCCCGGAGTTGCGCCCGGACTTGCGGCCGGAATCTGTCGATCGGTAGTACGTCGTGGGCATGAGTGCTCGCAGGGGTCGCTTGGGGGAGTGCAATACTAGCGGCCGCGTCGGCCGCGGGCATCCCGGATTGCGGTTCTATCGCGAGACTTAACGCGGCCGCAACAGAGGCTTCACATGCGCCGCGCGACGAGCAGCTGGCCGCGCACGCCGGCCGCCCCGCAGCGCAGCTCACCGTAGCCGGCCGCCTCGGCCAGCGCCAGCAGTTCGGCCGGCGTGTAGACCCGCACGTCGCCGCCGGGAAGGCGCGGCAGCAGCAGGTTCATCAGCCTTCGCGCCGGAGCGGCGACGCTCCACTCGCCGATCACGAGACCTCCGCCGGGCCGCGTCACGCGATGCATCTCTGCCAGGGCCTTCGCCGGCTCCGGGTAGTGGTGCAACGAGTCGACGCAGGTGACCAGGTCCATGCATCCGTCGCGGAACGGCAATCTCTCGGCGTCGGCGGTCTCGAGCAGCGCGAGCCCTCCGAGGCGCTCGCGGGCCACGCCGAGCATCGCCTCGGAGAGGTCCACGCCCCAGGCGCGCGTCCGCGGATGGGCCTGCAGGATGGCCTCGAGGGTGGCGCCCGTGCCGCAGCCGACGTCGAGCACGTCGGCGAAGGCGAACGTCTCGACGGCCGCCATGACGGCCCCGTGCAGACGGCGGGCGTGGCGGCCGTAGGGCGCCTCGTCGTAGTCGCGCGCCTGGCGGTCGAACGCCTCGCGCGACTTCCGCTTGTGGTCCGGCGCGGCCATGTTGGGACAACCTACACCAGCCGGACCTTTCGGCGCGCACCGGGGTCGCGCGCGTGTTCGCTTCCTCTGGTTCGGGTATCCACGACGGTATGAAAGCCTTCGTGACCGGCGGCGGCGGGTTCCTGGGCGCCGCGCTCATCAAGAACCTGAAAGCGCGCGGCGTGGATGTCCTGGCCCTTGCACGCTCGCAGGCCACCGCTGTTCGCCTCGAGGCCATGGGCGTCGCCGCCGTCAGCGGCGACGTCACCGACGGCGACTCGCTGCGGGACGCGATGGCCGGCGCCGACGTGGTCTACCACGTCGCCGGCGTATACGCGGTGGGGATCAAGGCGGCCGATCGCGCGCCGATGTTCCGCACCAACGTCGACGGCACCCGCGCCGTCATCGACGCGGCCACGGCGGCCGGCGTGCCGCGCACGCTCTACGTATCGACGGTGGGGGTCTTCGGCGACACGGGCGGCCAGGTCGTCGACGAGACCTACGTGCGCCCCGGCCGCGACTTCGTCAGCTACTACGACGAGACCAAGTTCCTGGCGCATCAGCTCGCGGAGGACAAGATCGCCGCGGGCGCCCAGGTCGTGATCGCACAGCCGGGGGCCATCTACGGACCAGGGGACCACTCGGAGCTCGGGGCGCAGATCGAGCAAGTCCGTGCCGGCAAGTACCGGGTGAGGATGTTCCCGCGGCTCGGTGTGACGATGTGCCACGTCGATGACGTCGCCGAAGGGCTTGTGCTGGCCGCTGAGAAAGGCACGGTCGGCGACGCGTACGTGCTCGGTAACGACGTCGTGCGGCTCGGCGATCTGCTGGACCAGGTCTCCGACCTGACCGGTCACCCGCGCCCCCGCGTGACGCTGCCCGCGCTCGCCATCCGGGCCGTGGCGCCGCTCGGCCCGCTCATCGGCCCTCTCGTCGGGGTCGGGCCGGACCTCAGGGAGACGATCCGCGCCTCCGACGGCGTCACCTACTGGGCGTCGTGCGACAAGGCGAGGCGCGAGCTCGGCTACGCCCCTCGCCCTCTCGCCCAGGGCCTGCAGGACCTGCTCGCCGCCGGCTGAGCGGCCGCGGCCGCCCGCGCTCACCCCGGCAGCCGCTGCCCCGCTCGCTCCGCCCGTTGCTTCTTCCGCTGGCATGAGCCGCGGCGTTCGCGGGCACACTCGCACCGGCAGGAACTTTACCGCACAAACACTTTTCGGGGCAGGCGCGTGATGGCCGACAGGTTCGAGCTAGGTCGCGAGATCGGCAGGGACGGGCGCTTCGAGCGTCAGAAGAGCGTGTTCCGAAGCCGGGTGACGGCAGACGGCTCGTCCGGATTCCCCGCAGAAGCGGGCCGCTACCACCTCTACGTAGCGCTCGCCTGCCCATGGTCGCATCGGGTGGTCATCGCCCGGCGTGTCAAGGGCCTCGAGCAGGCGGTCGGCATCTCGTACGCCGATCCTACACGCGCGACCTCTATCAGCAGCCCGGCATCGCGGCGACGGTCGCGATGGACCAGATCAAGCGCCACTACTTCACGACCCACGACCAGCTGAATCCCAGCCGCATCATCCCGAGGGGCCCCGACCTGGACTTCACGAGGGCTCACGGCCGCGGCGGCATCGCGGCTGTCAGCTCCGCGTAGGGCTTTCGCGCCGCCGGCCGCGGACGCCGCTCGGCGGCCGGCACCGGGCGAGGCGCGCGGCCATCTGCCGGCCCGCCCGATGTTGACATAGTCCTACGCCGCAGGTAGAAAGGCTGCTCACAGGCGATGGCTGTGTGCCGTCGCGCGTCCAGGACGGGGGGCGGATGGATCGCAGGGGCTTCCTGAAGTGGCTCATCGGGGGGATGGGTGTCGTCGCGCTGGCCGGCATCTTCTATCCCATCGTGCGCTTCCTCAAGCCGCCGGCCGCCGTCTCCGGCGCCATCGGTCAGGTGGCCAACGTGGGCGCTGTCGCCACCTTCCCCGCCGGGCAGCTCACACTCGTCACGGTCAACCAGCGCGCGGCCGCCGTCCAGAACCTCAACGGCAAGTACACGGTCTACTCGCTCATCTGCACCCATCTGGGCTGCGTCGTCGCTCTCGAGGGCGACGCCTTCAAGTGCCCGTGCCACGGCAGCCAGTTCTCTCCGGACGGCAAGGTGACGCACGGCCCGGCGACGCTGCCGCTGCCCACCTATCACTCCCAGGTGCAGAACGGCTCGCTGCTCGTCGGTCCGATCGATCTGACCGGCGCCGCCTATCCCGACTGGTACAAGGGGGAGTTCGCGTGAGCGCCACTGTGGATCCCGCGCCCGGCAAGACGCCTTCCCAGGCCAGGCGCCGGAAGCCAGGGCTCGTCGGCTGGGTGGTCAACCGGGTCGGTCTCGACGACACGATGGAAGACCAGTACAACCGTGTCGTCCCCAAGCACGCGACCAACTACATCTACTGCTTCGGCGGGGTCGCCTTCGTGCTCTTCCTCATCCTCGCCATCACCGGCATCCTGCTGGCGGTGTACTACCAGCCCACGCCGGACACCGCCTATCAGAGCGTGATCAACATCAGCACCCACGTCCAGTTCGGCTGGTGGGTCCGCTCCATCCACCACTGGGCCGCCGGCGGCATGGTCCTGCTTGTGTTCGTGCACATGCTGCGCGTGTTCTTCACCGGCGCCTATAAGGCGCCGCGCGAGCTCAACTGGCTCACCGGCGTCGCCCTGTTCGGTATCACGATGGGGTTCGGCTTCACCGGCTATCTGCTCCCGTGGGACCAGAAGGCCTACTGGGCCACCAAGGTCGGGACCGACATCGCCGGCTCGGTGCCCTTCATCGGCCACTTCCTGCTCATCAGCCTGCGCGGCGGCGAGCAGATCAGCGCCGCGACGCTCGGGCGCTTCTTCACGCTGCACGTCCTCGTGCTGCCGGGGCTCATCGTGGTGCTCCTCCTGGGGCACTTCTGGATGATCCGCCGCCAGGGCATCTCGGGAAGGCTCTAGGGAGGCGCCGTGAAGAAGCGGACCCCAGCCCAGATCCCCACCAACGAGCCGCCGCGCTTCTACTGGGAGCTGTGGCGCGACCGCACGCAGCCGTACATCCCGTACTTCTGGGAGGAGCTCGTCTCCCAGGCGATGATCTTCTTCCTGTTCCTCGCCCTCGTCGGCGGCCTGGCGTTGCTCTGGCCGGCCGACCTGGCGCCGCGCGCCAACGTCCTGGTCACGCCGGCCGGCATCAAGCCGGAGTGGTACTTCCTCGGGTTGTTCCAGCTCATCAAGGTCATCCCCGAGGTGGCCGGCCTCGTGGCCGTCGGGATCGTCGCGCTGCTGCTCGTCATCTTGCCGTTCGTGGACCGTGGTCCCGAGCGCAACCCGCGCTACAAGCCGGTGACCACCACCATCGCCCTGGTGATCATCGTGGGCCTCATCGTGCTCACCATCTGGGGGGCGGTCTCGGCATGAACTCCGGAGGGAGGACCATGAAGCCTGTTCTGCTCGGCATCGGCGCCGCGCTCGTGGCGGCGGCCGTGCTGGTCGCCGGCGGCTGCGGCAGTCTGGCCACGCCCGAAGCTCCGGGGTCCGGTTCGCCCGCCCCGGGCGGCGGCGGCATCGTCAAGGTGGGCCAGCAGGTCAAGGACGGGGCGCAGCTCTACGTCGACCTCGCCTGCACCCGCTGTCACGCGCCGGACGGCGTGGGCGGCATCCCCAACCAGTTCAACGTCGGCGGCGACAGCACCATCCCGCCGCTCAACAACGCCTACCGCGACAAGAGCGAGCAGTTCACCAACGCGCAGCAGATCACGCAGGTGGTGATGGACGGCAGCATCCTGTCCAAGAAGCCGGGCGTCATCAACATGCCCTCCTGGACCGGCGTGATCAACGACGCCCAGGCCAGCGCCATCGCCGCGTACGTCCTCGCGGGCTTCCCGCACACCGGCGCCACCTACGATCCCGATCCGGCCAAGCCAGCCGATATCTACGCGGCCTACGCCTGCATCGACTGCCACGGCCAGGTCGGCGCCAACGCCTCGCCGCCGCCGGCGCCCAACCCGAAGACCGCCGACAAGGCCGTCCCGGGCCTGCGGAACCCCGACGACAACGTGCCGGCCAGTGAGCTCCGCTCCGTGATCATGGACGGCTCGATCCCCGATCCCGGCACGACCGGCGTCGTCTTCATGCCGGCATGGGGCCAGATCCTGAGCGTCGACCAGGTCAACGCGATCTTGCCGTACATCCAGGACGGACCCGCCGGCGCGAAGTTGCCGGCGCCCGCCGCCGCGACGCCGCTGCCGCTCGCCGGTAGCACCGCCGCGGCTTCGCCCTCGGCCTCGAGCTCGCCGTGAGCGGACTCCCCGGCATCCTCGCGGCGCCGGCGGCGACGGTGGCGCAGGGCATCCCCCTGGCGCCGTCGCTGAGCGTGCGGCTCATCGCCCTCGCGGTCGTCGAGGTCGTGCTGCTCACGCTCGTCGTGCTGCTCTACGTTCTGTGGATGCGGTACAAGCGCGAGCCGCTGGACGAGTGGTGGGCGCGGCGCCGGAAGGAAGGTCTCTCGCCCAAGACGCTCGTCGAGATCGAGGACTCGGAGCGCGAGCGCGTCGCCGCCGGCGTACCGCCGAGGGAGTCACCACCGGCAGCGCCTGCCGGCGCCGGGACGGCCGCCTCCAGCTGAAGTCGGGGCGGCGCAGCTTGGTCCGGTGCCTCTCCGGTAGACTGGGCGGGTGAGCGCCGACCCTCCGCAGTCCTCTCTGTCGCCCGAGTCCGGGCGCGCGCCGACCGAGCCCGTCCAGGCGGACAGCCGGCGCGACGCGGCTCGCGCGGCGCTGCTGGTCGTCTTCATCACCGCCTCCATGCAGGTCGGCTCGGTGCTCGCGGTCAAGGTCATCGGCTCCGTCGGCATCGTCGAGGCGCTGTGGCTGCGCACCGCTATCGCGGCGGCGTTGCTCGCTGCCGTGCGGCCCGGGCGCCTGCGCCTGCCGGGCCGCGGCGAGCGCTGGCCGGTCGCGGCGCTGACGCTCGCCCTCCTCGTCATGAACCTGAGCTTCTACGGCGCGATCACGCAGGGGCCGGTGGGCATCGTCGTGGCCATCGAGTTCCTGGGGCCGCTGGCGGTGGCCGTGATCGGCACGCGCCGGCCCATCGACCTGCTCTGGGTCGGGCTGGCCGGCGCGGGCGTCCTCGTGCTCGCCGGCCCGGCGGCCTCCGTCAGTGCGCTCGGTCTCGTCCTGTCGCTCTCGGCCGCGACGGCGTGGGCCGCATATCTGCTGCTCGCCAAGCGCGCCGTCGCGACGGTCCAGCCGCTGACGCTCGCAACGCTCATGCTCGGCGGGTCGGCGCTCGTGCTCACGCCCGTCCTGTTGGTCGGGGGCGTGCAGATCACGGGCCACGGGCCGGCGATCCTGCTGGGAGCGCTCGTCGCCGTCCTCTCCTCCGCCTTCCCGTACTTTCTCGAGATGGTCGCGATCGCGCTGGTGCGCGCGTCGACCTACGGCGTGCTGCTCAGCATCGAGCCGGCAGTGGCGGCGCTCGCCGGCTGGCTCGTGCTGTCGCAGCGGCTCACGCTCCTCGAGGTGGCGGCGATGGTCGTGGTGATGATCGCCGCCGCCGGCGCCAGCTGGACGAGCGGGCCCGGTGCCGAGGCGCTGGAGGCGCCGATCGTCTGACCGCGTTCCCGGCGCCGCCCTCGCCGCGCGCCCCCCTCGCCGCGCGCCGCACTCCTGACGCGCCGCTGCCTTCGCCCGGCGCCGCCCGGGTCGCGCGGCTGCGGCGACTGTGGCAGGCTGGTGAGCGGCAGGGTTACGCCGACCGGTCGCGAACCGATGGGCAGCGCGGGCGCGGGCACTCCGCACGGCGCTACACCCGGCGGCCGTCAAGGCCAGCCGCCGCCGGCCGATACCTTCCCAGAGGGCATGGACATCCGCAGGCACACCATACGACCTTTCGCCATGGCGCTCGTCGCCGTCGTCCTCGCGGCGCTGGCCGCCGCCTGCCTCGCCGCGCCCGCGCCTGCAGCTCCCGCTTCGCTGCAGCAGCTGCAGAACGAGGCGCGGCGCACGCGCACGGAGATGCAGGCCCTCGAGCAGCAGATGCAGGTCATCGCCCAGAAGGAGGAGGCGGCGCGCCAGAAGCTGGACGTCATCAATGGGCAGCTGGCGCAGACGCGCCTCCGGCTCGACCGGGTGCAGAGCGACCTCGACCGCCAGCGGGAGCTCGTCGCCAGCCGCCTCGCGACGATGTACAAGAGTGGTGACTACACGTGGTTCGACATCATCCTGAACTCCGGCAGCCTCTCGGACGCCGAGACGGCGGCGCGGTTCATCCAGGCCATCGCCGCCCAGGACCGGCACGACGAGGACCAGCTGGCGCTGCTGGCGATCCAGGTGAAGTCGATCGAGAAGAGCCTCGTGGGCCAGCGCCAGGAAGCGCACGTCGCGCAGCAGCAGATCGACGCGCAGCAGCTGGCCATGGAAAACAAGTTCGCCCAGCGCAGCGCGCTGCTCAAGGACGTGGTGGCGCGGATCAAGAAGATCCTCTCAGCGCCGGAGCTGCTGATGAAGGCCGGCGGCAAGGTGACGCAGATCACCTGGGCGCAGGCGCTCGTGAAGTCGCTCGGGGCGCCGATGACCGCCGACAACGTCGCCGCCATCGTCGCCTGGGAGATGGCGGAGGGCGGCCACTGGTACAACACCGCCTACTACAACCCCCTCAACACGACGCAGTCGATGCCGGGGGCGACCGTCTTCAACTCGGTCGGCGTGAAGGCCTATACGAGCTGGGCACAAGGTCTGCGGGCGACCGTCATCACACTCAACAATGGCTTCTACGGCGGAATCCTGGCCGCGCTCCGCGACGGCCGCGACGCCAACGCCGTGGCCAGCGCCGTGGCGTCGTCTCCCTGGGGCACGGGGTCGTTCAGCGTCAGCCACTGAGCGAGGGCGGCGACCGGCCTGCGTGCCGCGCGGCGGCCGAGCAGGCTTTGCGCCCGGCCAACGCTGGCACGCTTCACAGGCCGCCGGGCACGTGCTATCTTTGCGCCTTTCTTTCATTCCGTTGATGGGCGCCCACTCGACCTAGCGATGAAGGCGCGCCCCGCGGCGGGTCCACCTACGCAGAGGTTGAGATGAGCGAGAGCCCCGCACGACTCCCTGCTGCATGCGGCCCCGACATCGCCTGTGAGATGAGCCGGCTCGACGCGGACGGAGCGAACGTTCGCGAGCTCCTCGGCAAGCCCCGCGGCGCCGGTCTCTTCGACCTTGCCCTCACGCAGGACGGCGGCTGCGCCTGCATCCTCTGCGGGATCTGCGCCAAGGTCTGCCCGGTGCAGTGCATCGACGTGCGCCGCGAGCGCAAGGTCGACAAGACGCGCGCCTGCGAGCCCGGCGCCGGCTCGTTCAAGGTCGACGAGGCGCGCTGCATCGGCTGCGGCCACTGCATCGAGTCGTGCGCGCTCAACGCCCTCGAGCCGACTCCGGCGCTCGATCGCCGGCGCGAGTTCTTCCAGGTGCTCGCCACCAAGGAGCAAGGCCTCGCTAACGGCCACGGCCTCTGCAGCGGCTGCGGCGCCTCCATCGTCGTCCAGCAGGTGCTGTCCGCCGTCGAGGGTCCCTACGTGGCCGCGTCCGCGACCGGGTGCCTCGAGGTCTCGACCTCGCGCTATCCGTACACCGCCTGGAAGGGCAGCTTCATCCACACCAACTTCGAGAACGTCGCCGCCACGCTGAGCGGCGTCGAGACCGCCTTCCGCGCCCTGCGCAAGAAGGGCGCCATGGACGAGCACATCAAGTTCATCGCCTTCGGCGGCGACGGCGGCACCTACGACATCGGCCTGCAGAGTCTCTCGGGTGCGATGGAGCGGGGCCACTCGATGCTGTACGTCTGCTACGACAACGGCGGCTACATGAACACCGGCTTCCAGCGCTCGAGCGCTACGCCGGCCGGCGCCTGGACTTCGACGAGCCCTGTGGGCACCGAGCTCATCGGCAAGGAGCAGCACCGCAAGAACCTCACCGAGATCATGGTGGCGCACCGGCTCGAGTACGTGGCCCAGGCCTCGCCGCACGATCCGGTGGACCTCATCCGCAAGGCCTCCAAGGCGTTGTCGGTCGACGGCCCGACCTTCCTCAATGTGCTCTCACCTTGCCCGCGCGGCTGGCGCTCGGAGAACCACGAGACCATCGAGCTGGCGCGGGAGGCGGCCGACACGTGCTACTGGCCGCTGTTCGAAGTCGAGCGCGGCCGCTACCACCTCACCTACCGGCCCAAGCGGAAGCTGCCGGTGGCCAAGTGGCTCGAGCGCCAGGGCCGCTTCGCCCACCTGGCGCGCAACGAGGAGCACGAGATGCTCGCTACCATCCAGCAGTGGGTGGACGACGAGTGGGACCTGCTGCTCGAGAAGTGCCGCGAGGTGCCGGAGGCGCAGTGGGCGCACACGCGCCGGCGCGCCAAGGAGGAGGACCTCGTCATGCACCAGCCGCGGCTGCACACGCAGTCGCTGGGCGAGCCGCTCACCGCGTCGATGACGTCGAGCGCGATCGAGTGGGACCGCTGGCCGGCGCTCTCGTCGGCGATGAGCTGGGGCGCGTTCGACGAAGACTGACGCGCCCGGCGCCGGAGCCGGCCCGGGTCGGCGCGAGGACGATGACGGCGAGCGCCGCTTTGCGGCGGCGCTCGAACAGGCGAAGGCAGCATGGGCTGCAGCCGACCCGGCGCGCCGCGCGGCGCAGGCGGGCTGCGGCCTCGTGCCTGCGGGCGTGGAGGTCCCCTTTCTGGGCTCCGCCCACATCGTGAGTCATCCGGATGGGGAGGTGCGCGTCGCGGCTGAGCCCGCGCACGGCCCGGGCGACTCCGCGCACGTAGCCGTCCGCATCATGCTGCTGCACTATCTCCTGCAAGCCGACGGCACTCCCCCGTCAGGGGACTGGGTGTCCTTCAGGG
>Ga0118677_10000827_pt1 | contig 67128 bp, 58 predicted proteins | sample AliMusrvi5mmetaG_FD_86154 | JGI IMG/M metagenome (GOLD analysis project Ga0118677, IMG submission 86154) | reverse complement strand
CACCGAAGGCAGGACGGTCTTCGCGAGGACGGGCTTCGTTAATTGCCAGCGCACGACCTTGCCATTCCTTGCCGTTCAGGGCGCGGATGGCGTTGTTCATTGCGGTTGCATCACCCATGGTGACGAAAGCGAAGCCACGTGGGCGGCCCATTTCGCGGTCCATAGGCAGGTGAACGTCAGTGATGTCGCCATGTTCGGCGAAAAGTTCACGGAGTTCGGCTTCGGTGGCACTGAAGGGAAGGTTCCCCACATACATCTTGGTATTCATATCGTTGATCAGCCATGGCGTCGCCGCGGAAGACAAGACTGGCCCCGAATGCCGGGTTTAGAACACCACCGAATACTAAGACTCACCTGATGCTCTGCCAATGACTTGCCTTTGAACGGGTGGTCTAGCTCCACCACCTGTCGTCGCGTTGAAAAGAATAGCAACAACTGTTAAGGGCACCCCCCAGAAACTCAAAACCGCGAGGATTGGTGATCGAGGCGGCAGCAAAGTCCCGAGGGATGAGGCAGGCTGATGATCGAGGATTGAACAGGGAAGGGGAGGTGGGGTGTAAAAAGGTTTCAGCGTCAGCCCCCTCATCCAGGCCTTATTCTACAAGGCATCCGCGCCCTTCAACTACCCTTGCCTCGCGAGAATGGGGGTGGCAAAATGAGGTGCTCTCGATAGAATCACCCCACATCTCGATGGCGGAACCCTGCGAATCTCCACTTCCATGAACAAGCATTTCAAGCTCGTCGCCATCCTCCAAATGGTCTTTGGTTTTGTCATGTTGGCGTTCGCCATCTTGCTTTTCAGGTCGTATCGTACGCTTGATTCAGTTTTCAGTGATCGCTTTAGAGATCGGACGGCGTTTCATGATCACGCGGTCAATGGCTACGTCTTTGCCGGTGTGGTGGCGCTCTTTGCCCTGCTTCAGATCTTTGGTGGCGGAGCCCTGTGGGAAAGGCGTTCGTGGGGGCGGCGGGTCATGTTGGCCGTGGGCGTCATCGAACTGCTGGGCATTCCCGTGGGCACCGCTCTTGGCATCTACACGCTGTGGGTGCTTATCGACGCTCCGAAACCTGCTGTCCCCACCGTTTGAAGTGAAACGAGCCGGATAACCTGATGGGCAGCCCTTCTGGACTCCGACTGCTTCGAAGAGCGAGCCGGAAACTGGTGATCCTCGCCGCCCGTCTTGCTCCGGGAAAGGTTGGGTTCAATGGGGCTGCATGGCAGCACTCATCAAACCCTGCCGCAGGTAAGGCGAGCCACCACAGTGTTTGCATTTGTATAGTACGGGCACGCCCGGTTATTCTGTGCCCGCATGAAAACACTTCTCAATCGTGGAACGATGAAGCGGCTTGCCGGAGCGGGAACCGTGGCTTTGCTGGCCCTGGCCGGTGCTTCGCTGGCGGGCGAGTCCCAGGGGAAATACAGCTTCGTCAAGGAAATCCAGGTGGGCGGCGAGGGCGGCTGGGATTACCTCTCGGTGGATGAGTCGGCGCGGCGGCTTTATGTCACCCACGCAACCAAGGTGGTCGTTATTGACCTCAATAAAGACCAGGTGGTGGGTGAAATCGCCGATACGAAGGGCGTGCATGGCTTCGCGCTCGCGCCCAAGCTGCATCGCGGCTTCGCCAGCAACGGCCAGACGGCGACAGTGAGCATCGTGGACCTCGACACCTTGAAGACAGTGGCGACCGTGCCTACGGGCGACAAGCCCGACGCCATCCTGTTTGAACCGGGCCGCGAGGAAGTCTATGCCTTCAACGGCAAGGGCAATTCCGTCACCGTGTTCGCGGCGGCCACGGGCAAAGTCGTCGCCACCGTGCCGCTTTCCGGCAAACCGGAGTTCGCCGCGTGCGATCCCGCCGCCGGGCGGGTGTACTGTAACATCGAGGACAAAAGCGAGCTGGTGGAGCTGGACACCGGTACCCATGCGGTGGTGAACACCTGGCCCATCGCTCCCGGTGAGGAGGCCTCCGGGCTGGACATCGACGTGGCGCACCACCGGCTCTTCATCGGCTGCCACAACAAGCTCATGCTCATGATGGACAGCACCTCCGGCAAAGTGCTTGGCAGCGTGCCGATTGGCGAAAGTGTGGATGCCAATGCCTTTGATCCCGGAACCCAGCTTGCCTTCAGCTCCAACGGTGACGGCACGGTGACCATCGCCCACGAGGACGCGCCGGACAAGCTCACGGTGGTGCAGTCGCTGGCCACCGAGCGTGGCGCGCGCACCATGGCGCTGGATCTCTCATCCCACCGCATCTACCTCGCCTCCGCCAAATACGAGCCCGCTGAGCCGGGCCAGAAGCGGCGCAAGATCATTTCCGGCAGCATGAAAATCCTGGTGTATGAGCTGACGAATGGCGCGGGCGGTTGACCGGCGCGCTTGGTTGGACCCGGGCCCTCTTGATTGTCTCGCCAAGTATCCGGGCCTCCGGTATCATCCATGGCTGTGGAAGAACCAAGGCGGCGACTCAAGAAGGACCTCCGGCACCATTCCGAGCGCACCGCCAGGCACCTGGAAACCGCCGCAGACCCAAGCTGTAATCGCAGCACAAGTGTCCTGTCAGACTAGTTCGTTGCATAACAACCACCGTTATCAGCGCCCGGCGCAAGGTAGGGCACTTTGTCGCCTCCTTCGCCAAGGCTACGGAGCGCAAGCCCCACAGTGCCGTCGTCGCAGGATGCAAAACTTCGTTTAGGTGTTCGCGTCTTTGCCCGCAGTCGTGGAACGCAACAGGCCGTAAAGGGTGAGCAGCAGTGTCATCATGATGGCCACACCGCACAATTTGAGCGAGCCAGAAACTATCGGATTGTCGGTGCCATGTGGGGGAGGGAATTTTTCGTTGAGCGTCGGCATGAGTTTCGACGATGCACCGATGAAGGCCGCCGCCACTCCTGCGGCCCCGTTCGCCCACGTGCCAACTTGCAAGGTTGCGAACCACACCTTCAAAGCTGCGGCACTAAGCCGGAGTTCGTTGACCAGGAAGCCAAAGGTGACCATCAAGACGCCATTGGCGGTGAAGTCGATGTGCGCCATCACGATACCTCGAAACCACGCCACGGCCGAAGGCGGGATGAACCCGACCACACAGCCGACCGTGATTTGGAGAACCCCTAGAATTAGAGTCCAACGTTTCAGACTTGCTTTCAAACTGTCGATGTCAGTTGTCATAGTTGTGTCCCAGTTGAGTGCCTAACAGTGCAATAGCGAACAACGGTGACGATTGAGCAGCAGCTTCATGGCCGGTGAAAATGCCAGCCATCCCATGGTGACCAAGCACCGGCCATTTTTACACTTCTCTGCCATATTAATTCAAGAACAATACAGTGCTCCATGTCGCCGATTGATCCTGGGCAGCGGGATGCAGCTAATACGCTAACCGTGGATCGCGAAGGTGGGAACAAAAGCCCATGCACCGGACGAGGATACATGGGCTTGGGGCGTGAAGGGGATTTGGGACGGGTGCAATACACTCACGGTAGGGTTTCAGCCCATGGCGGGAGCCGGGCGCATCGCGTAATTCCATTTCACTCAAGCACTTCGGGGCATCACCGCAAAATGATGGAGTGGACGGGGTCTTGATTCCATTCCCTCAGCAAAATGTCTGCGCTTGAAAACTCCACATTTTTGATTCCTTGCTGGAGCTGTCACCATGCATGGCTGAACCTGCTCCGCGGCTCCCTGCATTCAATCTCCTGTGCCCTTCAACGGCTGCCACGTTGGTCAGTTCAATTCATCCGCATCACTGCGCTTGTCACTGTTTTTCCGGCATGCCAAGGGCTGAGGACCACCGCATCGCGTCAGGCAGATTCTCCTCACGTGACGGCCGATTTGGAGCAGGCTCGACAAGCGTGGCTGGTCATGCAGCGTGAAACGCCAGGCTCAATGGCCGCACAAGGAGCTCTCGGGAGATATAACATGTCGGTCGCGAATCTTGTGATGTCTGTCGAAGAGCCTGGGAGGACGTTCCCGGTTGGGCGCGAGATTCGGTTTGGCGGCGCACGGTCGTGGCGGGTAACTTTCGATGTCCAGGCGGGAAATGGCTCAGCGCGGACGCTGGCACCGTCGGAGTTCGATCATTGCCGGCTGGCCTCGACAGTGAAACTTCAGGGCTTTGACCGGGTGGTCGCGCATGGTGGCCTTGGGGTGCCGGTGGTGCTGGTACAGGATCGCTCTCCGAGCATAGCCAGGCCTTTTCATCCTCCCCACGGGGAATTCCTTTCTGCGACGGCGGTTCTGGATTTTCCTGAAGCCGTTCCGGGCCATCCCACCGAGGCCAGATTGCGCTTTTACAATCCGCTGACGGTGTCTGAATTGACGGTAGGCCGGCATCCCCAGCCGCTGGCGGAGAATCTCACCGCCGCATTGCAGTTGTCTTTGACGGATGCCGTTTTCGACGAAGAGGGGCCCCACAAGTCGGGGCAGTCGAGTCCATCGGCCTCCGGTGAGAAGGTGTCCCAGTTGTTTTTCGTCAACCGCTATGACCACACCAAGGTGCCAGTCGTTTTCGTGCACGGAATCACCTCGGATCCGAGCGTTTGGAAGAACTCCATCAACGAACTATTATCCGACCCCGAGCTGCGCCGTCGATACCAGCCGGTGTGTTTTGTCTACCCGAGTAAATTGCCCATTCCCGCATCGGCCGCACGGCTCCGGGAGCTGCTTCAGCGCTCCCGCGACAGTCTAGATCCAGGTCACCATGATACTGGCTATGGCCGTATGGTTTTGGTGGGCCATAGCATGGGCGGATTGCTGGTGCGCATGCAGGTCATTGATTCCGGGACAGATTTTTGGCAGGCTTTTTTTACCGCCACACCACGGGAGATAGCTGGCCAGATTGACGCCAAGACGCAGCGGATGCTGCAGAAGTCACTTTTCTTCCACCGTGAGCCCGATGTAAAGCTGGTCGTGTTCATCGGCACGCCGCACCGGGGCAGCGTCCTCGCCGATCGTGATATCGTCCGGGCAGTGGGGCGCCTGCTTCTCCTCCTGCCGAAGGCAGCCGGGAACCGCCTTCAGGCATTGACCGAACTGCCTCCCGCCTACATCAATCCGACGTTGCGGGGCTTCCATGACTGGGGGCTGAAGGGAACCGAAAACCTTGCCAGCAAGCACCCCTTTTTCGGCGCTTTGGCGCAGCACCCGGTTGCTGTTCCCTTTCATTCCATCATTGCCGTTGGCAACGCACATGATTTCCGCAATGGCAGCGATGGTGCCGTGCCCTACTGGAGCACTCATCTGGAGGGAGCCGCTTCAGAAATCCGCGTGCCGTACTCACACGAATGCCTTGAGAAGCCAGGGACCGTACAGGCCGTGATGAAGATCTTGAGAGATGCCAAGTAAGCATAGGTGCAGTGCGGCTGGGAGCAACGCAAGCCTTCCAAAGACCCCGAAAACGTGGGCAAGACCAAATGCATCAATGAAATGCATCACGATTTGTGGTGTCATTTTTCAGGCGGTTTCCAGCGTCGGTTTTGCTGCTTCTCAGTTCCCAGTCGTGACTTGCAGCAGGACCTTCCAATGGGCGTGTGGGGCAGGAGGAATCAATCAGGGTCTTCGATCAGCTTCCCCACGAGAAGAACAGGCCCAGGCTTGCGGCAAGCATGATCGCCGTCGCCAGCCAGCCGGCCACATGCAGGTAGGGGGACAGAGTGAACTGTCCCATAATCTTGCGGTTGGTCGTCATGAACATCATCACGACCATCAAGGGCACCGCGATCACCCCGTTGATGACGGCGGTCCAGAATAACGCCTTGATGGGATCGAGGCGGCTGAAGTTCATGCCTACGGCCACCAGCGTGGCGATCGCAATCACACCATAGAAGCCCTTGGCCTCCCTGGCCTTGCGCTCCAGGCCGGTCGGCCAGTTCAGGGTTTCGCCCACCGCGTAGGCGGCGGAACCGGCGAGCACCGGCAGGGCAAGCATTCCGGTCCCGACGATGCCAACGGTGAAGAGCAGGAAGGCCGCCCGCCCCGCAAGCGGGCGCAGCGCCTCAGCCGCCTGGGCTGCGGTGTCGATCTCGGTCACACCCTGGGCATGCAGAGTGGCGGCAACCGTCACCATAATGAAGAAGGCAATGACGTTGGATGCGGCCATGCCCAGATATGTGTCCCACTCGATGCGCTGAATCTGCACCGGTGCCTGTTCCGGGGCTTGTTTCAAGGCGGTCTGGTCCTGGTTGTTCTGCACTTCCTCAACCTCGGCGCTGGACTGCCAGAAAAACAGATAGGGGCTGATGGTGGTGCCCAGCAAGGCGATGAGCATGATCAGGAATTTCCCGTCGGAAGTGAAGTTGGGAATGAGGGATCCGCGCAACGTTGCGCCCCAATCGACGTGAACGGCGAAGACCGTGGCGACGTAGGCGAACAGCGACAGCGTCAGCCATTTGAGGATGTTGGAATAGCGCATGTAGGACATGCGGATCTGAAGGACCACGGAAACCAGTGCGAGAAGGGCTCCATACACCTGGGCCGGCCCGCCGATGACGAGCTGAACGGCGGCTCCCATGGCATTGATGTCGGCGGCCAGATTGATACTGTTCGCGATTAGCAGCAGGAGGACCACCGGATACGCCACCCACTTCGGGTAGTGTTTGCGCATGTTGCCGGCGATGCCCCTGCCTGTGACCCGGCCGATGAGGGCGCTTATTTTCTGAATAGCCGCCATGAAGGGATAGATCAACACCATCGTCCACAGCATGCTGTAACCGAATTGCGCCCCTGCCTGGGAATACGTGGCGATGCCACTGGGATCATCATCCGATGCCCCGGTGATGAGACCAGGGCCGAGCGATCTCAAAAGGCCCCGTGGCGGCGGCTCGCCCGAGGCAGGGATTGATTCTGCCGGAGGTGACGGCAAGTTGTAGTGTCTCATTGGATTGAGATCGTGCGTTTGAACAAAAAAGGCGGACGAGCTCTCGCCAATCCGCCTTCGAAAGTGCCCTGGGTCCCTATGGCTAGTAGGAGCGTGTGGTCCGTGTTTCAACGGTGCCCGAGGGTTGACTTACCGTAGTATCTTCCGTCGTGGTTGTCGTAGCTCCGAAGTCGCGGACGTGGCGGTCGCGATCATGCCTGTGATGATCATGATCGTTTTCGCAGTTGGACAAGGATAGAACGAATGCGCCGCTAATGAGCGAGAGAATGAGTGTTTTCATTTCAGGGGGTGAGTTTGGATTGGTACTATTGGATTGGCATGGTTGTCATCATCTCCTCACCGTGATGGCACGATAGAGAATGGCTTTTGCACGACGATCTTGGAAGCCATCACAGGGCCGTCACGGCGATCATGCTACAGAATGCGCCGCTGCTCGCCATGGGGTGAAACCCTGCCCGTATTGACCCACGATCAACGCTGGCAAGAACGGAGGTTCTTCGTCAACCATTATCGGTGACAACGATGCTGGCCGTTCATTCGGATAAGAACGACGTGTCCTAAAGCCTTCCTGTCAGGAGCAGGACAACGAGAATGATGACGAAGAGACTGGATCCTCCCCCCAGGTAGTGGTTGCCGGTGCTGAAGCCGTAGCCGCCGCCGCCAAGTAGAAGAAGGATGAGAAGAATAACGAGGATGTTCATATAGTGTTTGCGGTTGCAGAGCGGCTGTTGCCGACCTTTGTGCAACCATAGGCTTGATCCCGTTGGCGGTTCCATGAGGTCTTCACCCCATGAGGAAGCTGAGTTGGATCGGACGGGTTGCCGGTCGCTTGACCTGTCTGCGGGTATCACCGTACACCCATCGTGCATGGATGTGCCGAAACCTACAACCTGCCCAATTTGTCACCTCAGGCAACCGGGCACGGAACAAAAAACCAAGATATGCAAAACCCAAAAAACATCCGACACATGAAAACACCATTACTCACCAAACATATCGCCATTCTGGCGCTCACCACAAACCTTGCCATTTGCGGTGCTATCCGCGCCCAATCGACAGCCACCACCACTACCACAACCAAGGAGGTGAGTGCCGACGGCACGATTAGTTCCTTCGAGCCTGAGACCTTTGTCATCAAGTCCGAGACGGCCGCCGGTCCGATTACTTATAGCTATGGCAAGACCACGCAGTACGTGGATGAAACGGGCAATGTCGTCACACGGGAATCCATTGTCCCTGGGGTTCCGGTGACCGTTCATTATGTGCGCGAAGGCGACCGCATGCTGGCGGATCGCGTGGTCGTTCACAAGACGACCACAACCACGACCGAACCCGGTCGTCCGCTGACCAGGAAGGAAGCCAGAGAGCAGCGCGAAGCCCGGGAACACCCGGAACGCGGAGCCCGGCGCGCAGCCGAGCAGGGCAAGCCGTTTCCACCGGTAAACCCTTCGGAGCCGAAGATCACCACAACGACCACGACCACCACTTCGGATGGCACCGTCAGCTCCCTCACACCAGAGCAGTTTGTTATCAAATCGACCACCAACGCGCAACCGGTGACCTACCGCTACTCGACAACCACGCAATACGTGGATGACGGCGGAGCACCCGTGTCCTTGGAGGTGGTGAAATCCGGAGTGCCTGTCACGGTCAGCTACATCCGCGAAGGCGATGGTTACATTGCCCAGCGGGTCATTGTGCATACGCGGACGGCGCGCTGAGGCACTATGCGTGGCAGGCTGCGTGGGGGCAACACCCCATGGTTAGCCGGGCTCGTAACCAGTATCTAATTCACAGGTTCTTCCACCGGAAGGCCTTCCACAAACCCAACCAAAAACAGTATGAACTCAACTACAATCAAAGGCGACTGGAATGTGACCAAAGGCAAGCTCAAACAGAAATGGGCAAATCTTACAGACGACGACCTGATGTTCGTTGAAGGCAAGGCAGACGAGTTGATTGGTCGTGTGCAGAAGCGCACGGGCGAAACCAATGAAGCCGTGCGGAAGGCCATTGACGATGCCCAGGCCGACGTCACGCGGAATTAGGTCTCGCTCATCCTGCATGGGCGGGCGCGTTTAGCCCGTCGCCCATGCAGGATTTTCTTTTTGGGTTGAGCCAGGCCTGCCCCACTGGCCTCGTTGACAATCGCCTCCATGGTCGGAGCTGTCCGAGGGCAACCGGTGAAAAGGGCTTTGGTATCCTGTCAGCCAAGTTCCTTGAATAGGATACCCCGTCGTCAGCGCCCGGCGCAAGGTAGGGCACCGTGTCGCCTCCTTCGCCCAGGCTACGGGACGCGGGCTGCAAAGCTTCGTTTGTTCCCATCTCCCTTCAACGCTTGGCGGCCTAATGCGGCGCTCCGGTTGCCCGCCCGGCCAGCACCACTGCTAGTCTCATTCGGGGGGCACTTAATCTAGAAGGAACCTGTCTGACAGGACACTTATTCCTTGTCGCCGGGATGAGGCGCAGATTGGGCGGGAATTCAAAGCATGAGCGCTCCGGATTCAGTTTCGGGGGCTGGCGTAAGGATCACAAGCGAGGGGCTGTGGATTTCGGGTCAAGCGCTGCTCCGCAGCCACTCCCGCAGGAGATCGAGGTTCACGGGTTTGACGAGGTAGTGGTCGAAGCCGGCCGCCGTTGCGCGGGTGCGGTCTTCGGGGGTGTCGTAGCCGGTCATCGCCACCAGAAGCACGCCAGCCAGAGCGGGCATGGTGCGCAGGTGGCGGGCGACCTCGTAGCCGTCCATGCCTGGCAGACCGATGTCCAGCAGCACGACCTCGGGTGCAAATTCGGCGGCGGCCTCCACGGCGCCAGGACCGGTAAAAGCGGTGTGCGTTACATGGCCGCGTAAACGCTGCAGGATGGCCATGGTGCGCACGGAGTCTGCGTTGTCATCTACGATGAGCATCCGGCGCGGGGTGTCCGGTGACGGTGGCGCGGGTGGCGGCGCGGGTGCCGTGATGGGCGCGGCGATGGTCGGCAGGCGCACAATGAATTCGCTGCCGCAGCCGAGACCCTCGCTGCACGCCTCAACACTGCCGCCATGCATTTCCACCAGCCGCTTCACGAGAGTGAGACCGATGCCCAGACCGCCATGCGCCCGATCCAACGACCGGGTAGCCTGCACGAACAGACCGAAAACGTGGGGCAGCACCTCCGGCGCGATGCCTGTACCATCGTCGCGCACCCTCACGATCACCTCAGATGGCTCTGCTCCCTGGGTGGCAGTGCACTCGGCGATGACTGAGATGTGGCAGCCAGGGCCACTGTATTTGCAAGCATTGGCGAGAAGATTGCCGAAGACCTGCTCGAGCCGCGTGGCGTCCGCATTCAAGATGATGGGTTCGGCCGGAAGAGTGATTGTAAATTGCTGACTACGCGCCTTGATGCCTGGCAGTGCGAGGTTTGCGGACGAAGTAATGATGGCGTCGAGCGCCACACTTGCTTTTTGAAGATCGATATGGCCCTTGGTGATGCGCGAGACATCCAGCAGGTCGTCGATCATCCGGGTCATGTTTTCGATCTGGCGGGCGAGGACCGCCTGCGCCATCGCGCAGGAATCGGGAGTCGCGCCCGGGGTCCGCAGGATCTCGGCGGCATTGCGCAGCGGCGCGAGCGGGTTGCGCAGCTCATGCGCCAGCATCGCGAGGAATTCATCCTTGCTGCGATCCGCCTGCACCAGCTCCGCGGCGCGGGCCGCCAGGGAATTCTCCAGCGCACGGCGCGGTGTGATGTCCGTGATGGTCTCCATCACCGCCACAGGGTTTCCTTCGCTGTCACGATCCAGCGTTTTGTAGGCGAGCACGGTGATGCGCTGGCCGTCGCGTTTGGAATGCACCAGTTCGCCTGACCAGTGGCCAGTGCGAAAAAGAACCTCGGTCAATTGTTCCAAGGGCGTGGGGTATTCCGTTTGAAGCAGGACATGGCAGAAATTTCCCAGCGCCTCGTCACGGGACCAGCCATAGAGTTCCTCGGCACCATGATTCCAGTAGCGGATTTCGCCATCCATGGAGCGTACGACGATGGCCTCGCGGCTCAGGTCGAGCAGCCGCGTTTGTTCGGAAAGTTGGGCGGCCCTTTTCTCCAATTCTCGCACCGCTTCTTCCCGCGCCGTGATTTCAATCTGGAATTGCGCAGTCAGCCTCTCCGCCGTTTCGTTGTTCTCATGCTGGCGCAGTGAGCAGAGGATCAATGCCTCGTTCATCGCGAGCATCTCTTCACGGTGCTTTGCGGTCTCGGTCACCTGATTCATGACTCCCTCGCGTCCTGCATTAGGCAGGTCAGGCCGCTGCCGCTTTGATGTTGGTTTCGCACCCATAAATTTTACCGCCTACTTCCTCGTTTTTGGTTCTGGTGCGGTCTCTTCCACCAACCACCTGGGAGGGGAGGCTGAAATTTTATGCGCAGCCATCTCAAAGGCAATGAGCGCCAGTGACAAATCCCGCAGTTGTGGGGTGGCGTTGCTCATTTACGAATCCAGCAGGGGCATCATTGACCGATGCCTGTCTGCATCGCAAGTCCATTCAACGGCTATCCCTACATAGGGAGGTTCGGTGCATGTGGGCTTGCATTTCATTGGTTGAGCATCGGTGGTGGCATATCTCCCTGCAAGAGGGGTGTGTACCCCAGCAGCTCTGGTGCAATCCCTGTGGTGGGCTTACACCCCATCGCGAAGTCTTCCTGGAAGACGCATGTGTGCACCATGACACGTGTACTTATTCATACCGCCCTCACGAGCGCTTTGTTCGCCCTCTTCGCACTGCCGCGGGCGAATGGGCAGACAGCCCAGTCGAACAGCACCTCCACAGCCACGGTGCAGGCGACCACCGCAGCACTTGACGGTTTCGTTGTGGTGGACGGAGTGATCTACGCAGTCCAGCAAGGCCGTGCCACGATCCTCCCGGAAAGTTTGCGCCTGAGCGGGACCGCCCAAGGCATCAACGGTTTCACCCAGCTCATTGGCTCCCTGAAAGCTGGATTCATGCTGACCCTCGACGGCAAGATGATCCCCGCACCGGCCAACCTGATGTTTTCCAACACCACAGCTCCGGCGGTCGTTCCAACCAACGGCACCGATGCCAATGGCCGAACCATTCCCGGCCTCAATTCCAATGGCACGACCAACACCGACAATGGCAGGGACGCGAATGGCAGGACCATTCCCGGCCTCAATGCCAACGGCACGACCAGCACCAACTACGGCAGGGACGCCAACGGCAGGACCATTCCCGGCCTCAATGCCAACGGCACGACCAGCACCAACAATGGCAGGGACGCCAACGGCCGGACCATTCCCGGCCTCAATGCCAATGGCACGATCACCACCAACAATGGCAGGGACGCCAACGGCCGGACCATTCCCGGCCTCAATGCCAATGGCACGATCACCACCCCCCCCGCGCCAACCATTGTAACGCCCGTCGCCCCGCTGCGGAAATAGCGGACTTCATTGTCCCTGACCGTGGCATGAGCAATCCCACTGAAGTTTCGTGAAAGCCCGGGCGCCGTCATTCGGTGCGTGCGGCGTTGATCTGTTTGATTGCCCTCGCTGCCATGTCAGGGGCTGGATTCGAGTGGATCACCGCCAAGGTTGCCTCGTCCCTGCACCAGAATCTTGCAGCGCGTGGTGTGGATCTTCAGTACACAAGCGAATCCTGGACACCGTGGCAGGGTTTGACACTTGCTCTCCACGACGCCAAGGGGGCCTTCTTTCACACGATCAAGACCGAAATAGGTGGGACAGCGTTGACCTGGCCAGGTCTTGCGCGCTGCTTTTTAACGTTTGAGGATGCAATAGCAAATAATCGTCACCATCGTGGCGAGACCTGTGACCCCAATAGCGAGCGGCCAAGTCGGATTGGAGGCGAGCGCAGGGATGGTGAAGAACACGAAAACACCCGCAATCCACGCGACGACTTTCGCTTGTTTGGTGCGTTCGCGGGCGATCTCTAAGTCAGGCTGGATCGCTTTGGAAGGCTGGTTAGTGTCGCTCATTACAGGTGAAGCATGAACAAATCTGAGCCCTTGTCACCATTTTTTGATGCCAAGGAGAGCCGCACAACCTGATGGACAGATCATCCGGCCCCCAGGGGGGGGCTGAAGCTTGAGCAAAAGTTATTTACCGGGGATAGGGACAATTTTCTTCGCGACTTGTGAGTGTGGCTGGTCTTGAGCGCGCCGATGGACTGAAGCTCAAACTGTATTTTGGCGGCGGTGTCGTTGTCGTTTTTAGCGACGGCACGCAGCAGCAGTTGCTCCAGCGATGCGCGGTAGCCGTCGTTGATCGGCTCGGCGAAGGTGGCAAGTGCCTTGTCGCGCTTCTCCCGGAGTTGCAGGAATTCGATGTCAACCGAGAATGGGGGTCCCGCATCCGCCGAGATTGCGGCCACTTCCAGTGCGAAGGCAATCACGATGGATGAGGTTCGTTTCATGGTTTTCAGTTTGGGCGTGTGGGTCCGAAAGAGTTTAAAATGGGTTCCTGCGGATCATACGCAGAAGCGCCTAACAGGTAAATCATGGACAGAGTCCCCGTGATTGTCAGTACTTTTCTGAGGCAAAGGCCGGACAACCTGGAGGGCAGATCATCAGTATCCCTGGGGGGCTTGTGCAAAGGTTTACACAAGCTGGAAATGGGTCAAGTCGTGAGGCTACGAACTGCTCCCCGCCAAATCTAGGTTGTAACAAATGGCTTGCAGACTAGCGCCAACGTCCGCCGAAGGAAAAATCCAGAAATCAGCCTGCTGGAATCCAAGAATTCGCAGGGCCGCTCGTTGGGTGGGACGTGAAGACTGCACTGCCATTTCTATTGATGCTTGCGGCAGTGGTTTGTGCAGAGGACAAGCGGAAGTCTCCCGAAGTGATCAGATTCCGCGATGTCGGTAACACCCTGCCGGCGACGGCTTCCTACCGCTGGAGGATATACTTTGTCGGGAGACCCTACGTGAGGGCGGACGGCAGGAATGAAAAGGCGCCCATTCTCGCTGGCATCGCCGTGGATGGCAGGCAAAACGTGTACGTGGCCGAAGGAGAGAAGCAGACAATCGCCAGAATTACGCCCAAAGGAGAAACGACCACCATCGCCGGCAGTCCGGGAAGCCCCGGCAGCGAGGACGGCAAGGGTTCCTCGGCGCGATTCAGCAATCCACAGGGCCTGGCGTTGGACGGCAGCGGAGACCTTTATGTCAGTGACCGGGGGAACCACACCATCCGCAAGATCACATCCGCAGGAGTGGTCACGACATTCGCCGGAAGCGCTGGCCAGGCGGGCTACGTGGATGGACTGGGACGCGACGCCCGGTTCAGTGCACCCGGTGGCATCGCCCTGGACAGCAACGGCACGCTCTTCGTCAGCGCCAACGCTGTCATACGCAAGATCACCGACGACGGCGTCGTCAGCACCCTGCCTGGGTGGACCAGTGGGGACAAGTCACTCCGGCTCTATGGTACGATAGGCGGCCTCGCCGTGGACAGCGAGGGCAGCGTTTACGCTGCGGGGTACATGCATCAGCAGATCTTAAAGGTGACGCCGGATGGAGTAACGGCGCCTGTGGCTGGCGTGAATGAGAGAATTTCCGTGGTGGTGGATGGCCCGCGCAGCATTGCGCGGTTCATGAGGCCCACGGGCGTTGCGACCGATGTTCAGGGGAATGTTTACATGGCCGATGGGATGTGCATCCGGCGGATGACTTCGGAGGGAACCGTGACCACCATCGGCGTAAAATCAGATTTTTCAGGACATGATAAGGGAGCCGCGGCGCGCTTTGACAAACCACGCGGCGTGGCAGTCTCAACCACCGATGTCATCTATGTCACGTGCCAGGACTGCATCATTCAAGGCGTGCCCATTGGAAAGCCGGGGGACTCGCCCGAGCGACCTTGATCCCCCTTCGCTACAGCAAGGATGATGATAGGGCCAACCCCACTCAGCAAATGGGGTCTTGACCGAGACCCATCGTCGAAATCAACTCTGCGTGTCCTACCGGCTTACGGAGCGGCGGTGAAGCCCTTCGTGGCCAGTTCCGTGGTGACAGCGGTGACTGCGGCAGCGAGAGTGTCACCGGCATTGTTGGCAGTCAGGCTTTGGACGGGCCTCAGGACCAGCGAATACTCCGTCCTGGTGATCGAGGGGGTTGCTGGAGGCGTGGCCGTCCCGGCCGTGGTGAGCGTGATGGAGTGGCCCTTCAGAAGGCGTGGCACCGAGGTTGCGGTGGTGCCGCTGATGATCACCTGGGCGTTGTCGCCTTCTTCAGTAAACTCGGTGACGGTCGTGACTCCGGTTGTTGAGTCAGTGTTCGTCGAGGCATTGGCCAGGACGGTGGTCGATCCAGCGCCGCGCGAATGCGCAATATCAGCGATCACCACGCCGATGGGCGCGCTGACGGAGTACGTTTTCGTGGTCGGGGTGACCTTCAAGCTGACGATGACGATTTGGGAATTGGTGAGATCCACCACTTCGATTACCCGGTCGCCAGCGGTGCGGGGAGGCGTCGAGGGTGTGGTGGTGATCAGTTGGAAGCCGTCGTAAACAGCCACCTCCGCGAAGGAGAGGGTTGCGGTGAAAGCCAGAAGGGTGGCGAGCAATGTTCTCATAAGTTGGGTGGTTGATTGTGGGTCGGATGAGGTGAACCGCAGATTGCACGGACACTCCGTACTGCCGGCTCAAACCCACGGGTTTGGCACAAGTTGCAAAAGAATTTGATGGGGACGCATCACAGGTGAATCGGCGAGCGCGCTGCCGGGCGGACAGGACGATGAATGCGAAAAGCACGGTGCCATCCATCCGGCTGGGGCCATTGTCTGACGAGCCGCGGGAGTTGGTTCGTCGCCACCTCACAAAGGGACAACTTATCACACAGGGCGGGGACGGTATAACCGCATGTTATTCCCCATGTTTAGCAGGTATTGGCGCAGCCGTGGGCGTTCCGGTAGCGCTTCGTCTCACCATGACAACACACACAGCACTGAGTATCGCAGCTACCGTGATTACGGCCGTCCTATTGAGTTCCTGCGCATCGCCCGTTCCGGCGAAAACAGGGGTGAAAATAGTTCCAGGATCGAGACTGGCAGCGATGAAGGCGGAAGCCGCAGACCGGTTGGCTGGACTGGAACTCATCCACTCCACTGGCCTCATCGCCCAAAGCGAAATCGACCAGCAGCGCCAAGCCGATGCACGGGCGTTTGCCGAGGCAGTCAAGAGCGAAGCGGCTCAATAGCCTAGCGGAAGCACTATCGCTGTCCGGAAGGTCACGCGGGATGGGGTTCAGCTCCATCCCCTGTGCCCACAGGCATCTGCCGCATCTTCGATTGCCCCCTCATGCCTGCACAGGTTCGGCGAAGTGCAGTCGCTCGCGAAATTTTCCGACCGGCACCAGGGCGCGTTTTTGATCACAGTACGTCACCGAGAGTTGATCGCCGCAGACGTGATAGAGGGCGTCCTGAAGATATTGATGGCCAAGATCACAGGCTTCCTCCAAGGGCATCTCAAAAGCCCAGCCCGGTTCCGCGTGGCCAGTGGTGGGGTTGAAGCCTGTCACCCGGGCCAGCCATCCGCCTTTCCTCCTCAGATGCTGCTCCAAGGACTCGTCGGCCGCCGCATTTTTCTTCGGAGCCCAGTGCTTGCCTGTGGTTGCATAGGCCGTGACGATGACGAACTCGGCCGGCCAGTCGTCAACCATCGTTGAGAGCTTGAACTCGGTTTCGAAGTAGAAGGGGGGCATGGCAAGGGCAGGGTTGCGGGGCATCGTTGCAGGCGTCCAGCACCATGCCCAGGCGGTTTGTCACTGCAATGACGCTGCTCAACTGGAGTTGCGGTCATTGCTTGATTGACGATGGCGGGCGGCAGGTTTATTTCGGGACTCAACCCGAACACTGCGATTGATAGGGACCGCCGATGAAACAAGAAACCATCCGTTTGGGAAAGATTGAAGTCACTTTTCTCCTCCAGTCAGCCGACACGAACGGTTCGGTGGCGATGTTTGAATTCACGGTCCCGGCGGGAGCGAAGGTGCCGCTGCCCCATTATCACGAGCAATACGACGAGACGATCTATGGGATTGAGGGCGTGATGACGTTCACCTTGAAAGGCAAGGCGCTGGAGCTCGGCCCGGGGGATTGTTGTTTTGTTCCCCGAGGTGCGGTTCACGGTTTTAACAACCTGAAGGAAACCGATGCGAAGGCGCTGGCCATCGTCACCCCCGCGCTCATAGGACCGGATTACTTCACCGAGACGGCCGCCGTGGTGAATGCGGGCGGGCCTCCCGACATCGAGAAGATCAAAGCTGTCATGGCCAGGCACGGGCTCGTCGCCGTCATGCCGCAAGTGATCTAGGCCGCTGTCTTCTTCCTGAATGCGCCCCGCAGGAAATGAATGGCGACTGCCGCGACGGCGAGCATTGCCACGCCGACAAGGGGACGATACCAAACCCAGGCCAGCGAAATGGTGAGACTGGAGCCGGTCATGCTCAGCAAGAAGGCGATGGTAGCTGTTCCTGCGCCCACAAGGCTGCCGATGAAGGGGATGACATCAGCAAGCACCTTCAATGGATTGAGAACAAGAACGAGTCCCAAAAACATGAGCAGGAATCCCGCACCACGCAGCACCCATGTCATGGTTTGATTGTCCGCCTTCGCGGCAGCAAACATGAACTCCTTCGATTGCACGCCCGAGGCAATCTGGGCGATGCTTGTGCCGGCCTTCGTGGCATGCGGTTGAAAAGTTTCGTTCACCTGGCCAGCGAGCACACTCGCGTCACCCGCTGGAATCGACTCAAATTTCACCCGGGCATCCCCGACGTGCGGCGTGTCCGCATCGGCAGCAACATAAAGCCAGTCACCACGTACCGTCGCTTTGCCGTGGAGCAGCGCAGGCAGTTGATCCGCCGCTGGCAGGGGCTGAGGCTTGTAGTCATTCCAGGCGCTGATCAGGAAATCGGGCAAATGGAACGCCCCGAGAGCGGCATCGTGCGAGGAAAAGGTTTTGGTCACGTAGGCTGGGGATGGATTGCTGTGGCCCTCCCGTTTGTGAAACTCCGTGGAGTGATGGACCTCGCTGTCCCAGTCCTTCTTGTAGGTGTATTCGGTGATGGTTTCCTCACCCCCGCCGAACTTCTTCCGCGTTTGTGATTCCTTCTTCTCAATCCATTGATAAAGCTCCACGCGGCGGTTGAGCTTGATCAATTCCGGCGAGCTCACACCAAAGGCGTCGTCCACCACCTTGTCCTTGCCCCAGGCCCTTCCGGTGACATGAATCAGTTTGCCATTGTTAGCGGAATCAATCCTGTCGGCACTGGCATCCAGTGCAATCTTCTCGCCCTCGGCAAGTCCCTGATACGTGTGGACGCTGCGGCCTTCGTTCCACCATAGCAACGGGAACGCGATCACCACCAGTATGATACCGACAACCACGCCTGCGATGGCATTCCCGATGCGGGCAAACCAGCCAGTGCTGGAGACCTCGGTGAAATTGTTGTCGGTAGAGTTGTCGTCGCTCATGGTCTAATGGTGATGGGCTGAGGTTTAATTTTTAGTGTATCCGCCGATGAGTTGCAATTTTTTCCGGCAGCCAGGGCCCCACTGCCTTGGGTAAGCATGGGCGTCCGCTATGGCGGCAAGGAGCAAAGCGCCTCAATCCTCTTGAGGCAGCGTGATCGCAGCCCGGAAGTCCTCGCGGGATGGATGCGTTGCTTGCCGCGCCGTCAGATTCCGATAGCGGCAATGGCACATGCCTAGCGATATCCTGCCAGTTGTCAGGCCTTCTTTTTCTTCTTGCCCTTTGGCTCAATGACGGTGATCTCGCTGGCCGTCCCCGCAGAGCTTTCCTTTATCCTGACGTGTTTGCCAACGAGTGCGCTTAGCGTGGGTGGCGGACCGCCACTGGTTGAGGACGCGCTTGCACTTGCTGACGATGGGCTTGCGCTCTTGCCATCAATGGGAATTCCGGCGGGGACAAAAATCGTCTTGATCGCGCCGCCAGCCTTTTTGCCCTCCTGGATGGTGATGGTCTTGTCAGTGACCGCAGTGACCTCGCCATTGAGTGCGTGTCGTCTCTTCTTGCCTTTGGCCATGGAAAGAGACGGCAGGCTCAGTATCAGGGCCACAAGCAGCATAAAGGAGACGAGCTTTTTCATCGGGGCGGGGGATTGGATTTGAGGATGACAGATAGGAAATAGCACAGCCGGGGCCTATTGAGACAAAAAATTGTCGGAATTGTGGATCATACCCCGCCGCCGCCTGCCACCTGCTCATTTTCCGAAAGGCAGTGCGTAGAAGGCGCATTCCGCGAACAGGAACTCCGCCATGTTCAGCTTCGAATAGTCGTAATGGCGGATGGCCCGCTCGATGGCTTCGCGACCGGCGCCGTCGCCGCTCAAAGCGACCATCGCGGCACCTGCGAGCGGGTTCTTCATCCACTGGGATTCATACTGTTTACGCTGGCCGCGTTTAGCGTTGTCGGCGATTTTGGCCAGCTTCGCGGCGTCAGCCTGGGTCGGCTGAGCGAACCAGGTGGGATAAACCGCCCGCCAGCTGGCGTTGCCGAAGACTTTGGTGTCGTTGTTGTCGAACGACGTGTGCGCCTCGATGGCTGGGAGTGCGTTCCTGGCGTTGATGGCGAGGCCCGCACGATAAAATTTGCGGATGGATTCATCCGTTTCCATGGCGATGAGCCGCGCCAGCGAAGCCTGCGAGCCGACATAGATCCAAAGCTGCGATTCATCGATGTGCTCAATGGCGTCGCGGTCGAAGGCGTAGCCTTCGGCGCAGATTTCCGCGCGGGACTTGCCGGCCTTGGCGGGATGTTCGGCGAGGGCCTTGTGGTAACGGTCGAGCCAGATGCTGTCCCCGGTCACTTCATGGGTGGCCCGGAGAATGAACAGATAGCGCACCGCGTCGCGAAACAGGTGACCTTGGAATCCACCCCGGAACTGACCTTTGAAAGCGCCATCGCAAGGGACCTGCCAGTGCGTGGATTCGAGCACATCCGCGACTTCCTTGACCTTGGCCGCGATCTTCTGGCGTTCCTCGGCGGTGGGGATGCCACTCTTGAAATACGCATGCAGACCGTAGAACCAAGGATGAGTCTGGTCATCCGAGCTGAGGGGGTAATGGCAGGTGCCATCGGTGCCGATGCCGCGGGCGATAAAGCCTGGCACATCAGAGACAGAGGCGCATTTCAAGAGTCCCTGCGCCAGTCGCCGCGCCTGTGCCTTGTCGGCCGGATCGCCACTGCGGCGGGCACGTTCGCACATCGCGGGAAGATACAAGCCGGTGAACATCGGCCCGTTCTCAATAGGGCTCCACCAGCCAATGACATTAGGCTTCCCCAAGGTGCAGTCTTCGGGGGTGGGCAGTTCCCCGACGTAGTCGCGGATGATGCCGTGGGGATCGACGAACCTGCGCCAGAGTTCGGAGTGCGCCTGCTCAATGGATTGTGAAAGCTCAGGCTGCCCGGCCCGGAGCCGGCTGGCATCCGGCATGTTCACAAGCAAAAGGCAGGTGAGGAGTGTGAGAGTGTGTTTCATCGGTGTGAGTTCGTCGGCCAGCCGGCTGTGCGGGAAGACCTGGGGCATTGAAGAGGTTGCTGGCTTCATGTCCAACCCCTTTGTGTATGGCGTGGCGCAGAAAGTGGAAGGGGCATCCTGCCCCTTGGTGCTTGAAGCGGGCTGAGAGGGGCAGGGATGCCCCTGCCACTTTCCTTGCGGTATTCCATCCCACCCTTGCCCCGCGCTGATCCGCTGCTAACCTCGCGGCCCCATCTTTCTCATGAGCAAATCCGCATCCCCCTCCAAAGGCATTGTTTATCTCGTCGGCGCCGGTCCTGGTGACCCTGGGCTGCTGACGTTGCGGGCAAAGGAGTGCATCGAAGAGGCGGACGTGCTGATCTATGACTACTTGTCGAATCCTGAGTTCCTGCGCATGGCGAAGCCGGGCTCAGAGCGCATTTACGCGGGCAAAAAGGCGAAGGACCACACGCTGACGCAGGACCAGATCAATGAGCTGATCGTGGCCAAGGCGAAGGAAGGCAAGGTCGTCACCCGTCTGAAGGGCGGCGATCCGGTGCTGTTTGGCCGGGGAGCGGAAGAGGCGGCGGAATTGAAGGCGGCGGGCATTCGGTTCGAAATCGTGCCGGGGGTGAGTTCCTCCCTGGCGGGACCGATTTACGCGGGCATTCCGGTGACGCACCGCGCGCATGCCTCCCAGCTCACCATTTTTACCGGTCATGAAGACCCGACCAAGCCGGAGAGCTCGCTGGACTATGCGCACCTAGCGAAAACGCCGGGCACGCGGGTGATGCTGATGGGTGTGGAGCGGATGATGGAAATCACTGCGGAACTGATCAAGCACGGCGCTGCGCCGGAGACGCCGGTGGCGCTGGTGCGCTGGGCCACGCGCGGCAACCAGCAGACGCTGGTGGGCACGCTGGACACGATCGCGGAGCAGGTGGCGGCCACAGGCTTCAAAGCCCCGGCCGTGTGCGTGATCGGCGACGTGGTGAAGGAGCGCGAGAACATCAACTGGTTTGAAGACCGTCCGCTGTTCGGCAAGCGCATCATCGTCACCCGCACCCGCCATCAGGCCGGCGGGCTGACCAAGGAGCTGAGCAAGCTGGGTGCGGATGTGATCGAACTTCCCACCATCAAGATTGTCGAGCCGCAAAACCCCATGCTGTTTGGCGAGCTGGTACAGGACTGCCACACGTATGACTGGATTGTGTTCACCAGCCCGAACGGCGTGGAGGCGTTCTTCACCATGTTCTACAAGCTGTACAACGATGCGCGCAGCATCGGCGGCGTGAAGATTGCCTGCATCGGTCCCGGCACGGCGGACAAGGTGAAGCAGTACCACATGGCGGTGGATTTGATGCCTCAGAAGTTTGTGGCCGAGGGGCTCGTGGCCCAGTTCAAGAGCGACGAGAACATCGAAAACCAGACCATTCTTTGGGTCAAGGCCGAGGAGGCGCGCGAAGTCATCGCCACGGGGCTCACCGAACAGGGGGCCATCGTCGATGAAGGGCTTGCCTACCGCACGGTCCCCGAGCGCGAGGACAATCAGGCGGCCATCGCCCGGATGAACGAGGAAGGCGCGGACATCATCACCTTCACCAGTTCATCCACGGTGGAGTGTTTCTTTGCCTTGGGGCTGGAACTGCCGAAGGGCATCAAGATTGCCAGCATCGGCCCGGTGACCACGGAGACCCTCAAAAAGCGCGGCCTTAAAGTCGATATCGAGGCCCGGGAGTACAGTATTCCTGGGCTGGTGAAGGCGATCGAGAAATTCTGCGCGTAGTGGACGACGTCACGCCGGTCCGACCACGAGTTCCGGGAAGCCGGTGGCGGGGTCGAGTTCCCGGTGGAAGGCAAAGCCCTCGATCACGCCCACGACGATTTCCGCCGTGGTGCGCACGAGGCTGCCTTCTTTCAGGTGCCCGCCAAACATCTGCCCTTTGGCATCGCTCACGCAGATGTGCAGGTGGGAGCCGCCAAAGCTGGCGATCGTACCGCTGAGCGCGACGATCTCCAGCGGGCCGTCGATCTTGGTGACAATCGCCTGGTTGGCAAAACGAATCTGCGCCTGGCTCAAGCTCCCCACGCATGTCACTACGCATGCGGCGCGCCAGCCTTTTTCCCAGGCCAGCTTGTCGAGACGCTGCTTGAGATCGTCTCCAGGGAGCAATCGGATAGGAATGGCTTGCATGGCTGGTGAGAGGGGCGGGGGAACTGTTCGCGCCTGCCGCCGCATTGCGCAACCCAAAGTCGCCCCCCGCGCTCCGTAACCGCCTCAGGCGGCACCCTGCTTCAGCATGCACGATGCCATGCGCTCGAGCTTCAAAACGCTCCCTGCCGACCAGTCACGGGTTGACTGGCCGGCGGTTGGCAAAGGCTGCTAGCTCTTGCTGGATTTCGCCAGCATCTTCTTCAGGGTCGCGGCGAAGTCACCAGGTGAGGTGGAGCCAACCTGGCTGCCGAGCGGCTTGCCGTCCTTGTCGATAAACTGCACATGGGGGATGCCGGACACTTCGAATTTCTTCGCTGCGGGCGCATTACTTTCGTCATCCACATCCAGGTAGGCCCACTCGAACTTGTCATGCAGGGCCTTCACTTCGGCGCTGGGATAGACTTCCTTTTTCATCAACTGACAGGGGCCGCACCAGGCGGCGGAAAACACGACGACCAGCGGTTTGCCAGATTTTTTGGCTTTCGCTTCAGCGGTGGGCAGCGAATGCTCGAATTTGGGGCTGCCAGCGGGAAAATCTCCGGCTAGCAGGGGCAGCGCAAACAGGGCGGCAGTGAGTGTGAGGATCAGTTTTTTCATGGTTTGGAGGGAATCAATATGCCTTTGAGACGCAAAAAATACGCCTGTGAGAGGCACAATGCTGCGGAATTATTCCCCGTGAAGGCATGAATTCTGGGGGGCGGCTGGGGGCAGGCGGTGAATTTTCCTCGGAACACCAGGGACCGCTCGGCCCGATTTTTTCCCATAGGATTGATACCTGTTGAAATAGAGATGGCTAAAATCAGCGTTTGTTCTCCCCGTCAGCAACTGCTTCATTTGCTGCCCCCGCAATTTATCATCGTCACCCACCCCTCATGGCCAAGCCCCATATAGAGCAAAACTTCCGCCGGTCCGAAGCCTCAAGCTACACTATTCCCTGGATCCTCAGCGCGCTCCTGGTGGTGTTCTTTGCTCTTGCGCTGGCGATTTACCCGCCGGTTTTCGGACCAATCAAAGAGGGCCACGATACGGTCAAATGGGTGCTGTTCTTTGGCCGGTTCCATCCGCTTGTGGTGCATCTGCCGATCGGCGTGCTGATCCTGGTGCTGCTCATGGAAGTGGCCTGCCTGTGGCGCAGGGTTGAGGAAAAATGGGGCGATGTCGCGCTGTTCGCCATCTTCATTGCGGCGGTGGGTGCCGTGTTCTCGGTCATTTTTGGCGTTCTTCTGACCCGCGAAGGCGGCTATGAAGGCGGCACCTTTATTCTGCATCAGGGGCTGGGCATTGCCACGGCGGTGGGCGTCATCATCGGCTTGTTTCTGCGCTTGTCCGCCATGTCCGCCGGTGGCAAGGGTCTCATGGAAGGCTATCGTTTCACGCTGCTGCTCACGTTCGGGCTGATGAGCGTGGGCGCGCATTTCGGCGGCAATTTGGTGCATGGCAGCAAGTATCTGACCCAGTATGCACCAGAACCCATGGCGCAATCGATGACGGGCTTCGAGAAGTGGCTCATCAGCCTGGTGGACAAGAAAAAAGGCGGGCACGAGGAAGTTGCCACTGTGGACGCTCCGCCAGCCCCCGAGACCTCCCCGCCTCCGGCGTCGGGTGCGGCCAACGCACCCGACGCACCTCCTGCCAACGGCAGTTCCCATGCCAGCGCTGAGGTGGCCGTTGCCGGTCCTGCTTCCGCTGATCAGGTTGTCTTCCAGGACCTCATTCTGCCGATCCTCGAAGCCAAGTGCAACAAGTGCCACAATGCCGACAAATCGAAAGGTGATTTGCGCATGGACAGCTATGACCTGCTGGTCAAGGGCGGTCAGGACGAGAAGGAGAAGAACGTGGTTCCCGGCAAGCCTGATGAAAGCCTGATGCTGAAGCGTGTGTCACTGCCCAGTGATGACGACGAGCACATGCCGCCCGATGGCAAGGATCAGCTCACCAAAGAGGAAGCAGCCTTGCTGAAGTGGTGGATTCAGGAGGGGGCTTCCAACACCCTTGCCGTCAAGGATGCCAAAATTCCTGCCGACCTGCAAACGGCTGCCGCCGTCGTGCTGAAGAAGTGATTTTCCAATGATTTGCAGCCGGTTTCGCAACTGGTTGAAACATTGGTGCTTGTGAACACCGATTAGTCACTGACGTTGAATTTCCCTCATTGAAAGCCATGCTCCGTAAAACACTTATCGCCCTCTTTGCCTTTGCTTCGCTGGTTAACGCCCAGGAAGACAAGACGCTTGCCGACACCATCGCCAAGATCAACGCCACGGGTGCCTCGCTCGCGCCGATCGCGGCGGACTCAAAGGTTTACCGGTTCACCGCGCTGAACGTGGCCAAGGATTTCAGCGATGCCAGCCTGGCCCCGCTGGCTCCCGTGGCGACCAAAATCAGCTCTCTCGATCTCGCCCGCACCAAGGTGACGGACGCGGGTCTGAAGGCCGTTGCAGGGATGACTAGTCTCACTGAGCTGCACCTTGAGAACACCGCCATCACCGATGCCGGCCTCGACCAGTTGAAGGGGCTCGGCGCGCTCGAATACCTGAACCTGTATGGCACCAAGGTCACTGACGCCGGGATCATAAAGCTCAGCGGGATGGCGAAGCTCAAGGCGCTTTACCTCTGGCAGACCGGAGTGACCAAGGCAGGTGTGGCCGCTCTGAAAAAAGCCATGCCGAACGCCCACGTCAACGTCGGCTGGACGGCCGAAGACGATGCCAAGCCCGTGGCAGTCGCTGCGGTAAAAGCTCCTGCCGCCGCTCCCGCCGCCAAGCCGGCCGCTGCTGCCGCCAAGCCAGCTGCCGCTGCACCTGCCGCGCCTGCTGCCGCCGGTGCTCCTGTGGATCCGGCCGTTGCCGCCAAAGCCGTGGTGTTCAAAGATTTGGTGCAGCCCATTCTCACCGCGAAATGTGTCGCCTGCCATGGCTCCGAGAAGGCCAAAGGCAAGCTGCGCATGCACACCTTCGCCCTCCTCATGAAGGGCGGCAGTGATGGTGCCACCACGGTGGTGCCGGGCAAGCCCGCCGAAAGCCTCATGATCAAACGGGCCAATCTGGCGAAGGATGATGATGACCACATGCCGCCGCCGGATGAAAAGCAGCTCACCAAGGATGAAATCGCCGTATTGAAGTGGTGGGTGGAGCAGGGAGCTTCCGAAACCATCACCTTGGCAGCCATCAAGAAGACGCCAGAAGTGGAAGGCCTTCTCGGCAGCATGCTCAAGTCCGGTGCCAAGGCCGTCGCGGGCGCCGCCAAGGTCGTTGAAAAGCCGAAAGCCAAGCCCTTGACTCCAGAGGAGAAGAAGGCCGTCGCCGCCGTCGCAGCGAAGATGCAGGCCCTGGGCGCCTCGCTTATGCCGCTCGCGCTGGATACGGAGCAGCAACGTCTCAGCGTGATCAATGCCGCCGACAAGTTTGGCGACAAGGAGCTTTCGGAGCTGTCTGCCATCGCTCCGCATGTGGTGTGGATCGATCTGGCGCGCAGCCAGGTCACGGATGCCGGGCTTGCCTCCCTGGCGAAATTCACCAATCTGGAGCGGCTCCATCTGGAGAACACCAAGGTGAGCGATGCTGGCATCGCCAGTCTCGCCGGGCTCAAGTCTCTCGAATACCTCAACCTGTACGGCACCAAGACCACCGATGCTGGCATCGCCAAGCTCGCGGCCGACAAGGCGCTGAAGAAGCTTTTCGTGTGGCAGACCGGCGTGACCCAGGCCGGAGCCAAGGCCTTGGAAGCCAAGCTGCCCGGCCTCGTGGTGAACGTCGGATTGAGTGAAGCCGAGATTGCCAAGCTCACCGCGCCGCCCCCAGCCCCGCCGCCCGCTGCCAAAAAAGAGCCGGCCAAGCCCGCTGTCGCACCAGCTAAGCCTGCAGCGGCCCCGGCCAAGCCCGGCGCTCCGGTGCCTGCACCAGCCAAGCCTGCAGCGGTCCCGGCCAAGCCTGCTGTGAAGCCTGCTGATGCGCCGCCTGCGGCCGCCAAGCCCGCCCCGACGCCTGCCGCCCCGGCGGAAGCCAAGAAGTAAGAGCGGCGGTTTGCGATGGGAAGTTCGCTCGCGCGGGATCGTGCAGCGTGCCGCATAGGGTCCGTACCGGTCGAATAGGTCCTATACGACCTATTCCGGAAAGCTGCGACGTGCCTGTGCCACGCGGCGCATCGAGACTCAGAAAATTGATGGTCACGAGACTAGAATGCCAGCTAGACAGCAGCGATGCTCCATGACAGATTCAGGTCGCTTTTCAGATCTTCCTTTCTGTGGCCGTTCCACGCTTGCTGAATCCGCGACTTGTTTCCTGCTGTGCCTGCCCAAGCCCCACTCCTTGCGACAACCGAAATCGATGCTCCTGGCTTCCGGGAGCAGTACCTGACGGCTTATCGGAGCATGGTCCTGGCGCGGACTCTGGAGGAGAAGCTGGCCCATCTCTACCGCGCTGGCGGGCGGCTGGTGGGTGGTGTGTATCTGGGCAAAGGCCAGGAAGCGTATAGCGCCGCCATGGGCGTGCAGCTTCAGAAGGGCAAGGATGCGTTCGGCCCCTTCATTCGCGACCAGGCGGCCCGCCTGCTGTTCGGCGAGTCGATCCTGGACGTTTTTCGCACGTACTTTGGCAGCGTCCTCGGCCCCATGCGCGCCCGTGATGGCAATGTCCATCGCGGCCGCCCCAAGGAAGGGATGCCGGCCATGATCAGCCACATCGGCAGCATGGTGGGTGTGATCACGGGCATGCTGTTCTCACGCCGCCTGCAGGGCACTCTGGGGGATGCCGTGGGTGCGGTGACCCTGGGTGAAGGCGGCACTTCGACCGGCGCTTTTCACGAGGGACTGAACCTTGCGGCCGTCGAGAAACTGCCTTTGATCGTGGCGGTGACCAATAATCAGTATTCCTATTCCACGCCGAACAACCGCCAGTTTGCCTGCAAGCACCTGGTGGACCGGGCCATCGGCTACGGTGTGGACGGCTACAGTGTGGATGGCACGGATCTGGCGGCTTCACTCGTGGTGTTTCGCAAGGCCGTGCAGCGTGCTCGTGAGGGGCATGGGCCGCAGTTGATCGTCGGTTCCTTGCTGCGCTTGACCGGGCATGGTGAACACGATGACTCATCCTACATACCCGATGCCTTGCGGCAGTCGGCCATGGGCCGGGATTGCATGAAAGTGGCGGATGCCTTCGTGCAGGAGCACGGCTGGGCGTCTCCGGCGGAGGTTGAGGGGTGGCGTGCCGATTATCGTCTTCAGATTGAGGCGGCGGTCTCCCAGGTTATGAAGGAGCCGGGGCCTGATCCGTTCAAAGAATCGTGGCGTGCGCTGTCCTCGGCGACACTCACGGAGGGACAGTGGGAAGCATGAGTCTGACTTATTTGGAAGCCATTCGCGAGGCTCAGTACGAGGCCCTTCGCAGCGATCCGAGCGTGTTCATCTACGGCCAGGATGTCGGCCAGTTTGGTGGCGCGTTCAAAGCCACCAAGAACCTGAGCAAGGAGTTTCCCGGACGTGTCTTTGACTCGCCGATCAGCGAAGACGCCATGGTGGGCATGGCCATCGGAGCCGCCATTGAGGGCTCGCGCCCGATCATCGAGATGCAGTTTGCGGACTTCAGCACCGTGGGCTTCAACCAGATCGTCAACCAGGCGGCGACGATGTACTGGCGTACCAACACGTCCTGCCCCATCACGATCCGCCTGCCATCAGGCGGCACCGCCGGCAGCGGGCCGTTTCACAGCCAGTCGATGGAGGCCATCTATGCGCACTACCCAGGTCTGGTGATTGTGACCCCTGCGACGGTGGAGGACGCCTACTGGATGCTGTTGGAGTCCATCCAGCTCGATGACCCAGTCATCTTCTGCGAGCACAAATTCCTGTACTACCATCTCAAGGCCGAAAGCCTGGGTGACAAGGAACTGCCCATAGGCAAGGCGCGCATCGCGCGGCCCGGCCGCCACGCCACCGTGGTGGCCTACAGCGCGATGGTGCATGAGGCCATCCGCGCGGCGGAGGAACTCCAGCAGGACGGATATCAGATCGAGGTGGTCGATCTGCGCTCCGTGAAGCCCATCGACACGGATACCATCCTGGCAAGCGTGGCCCGCACCGGCCGCCTGCTGTGCGTGGGCGAGGCCTTCCCCTGGGGCGGCGTCACCGCCGAAGTCATTGCCCGCGTCACTGCCGAAGGGTTCCACCTGCTGGACGCCCCGCCGCAGCGCTTGAATTCCAAGGACACCCCCATTCCTTACCACGTCAATCTCTGGAAGGCGCACCGCCCTACGGTGGCCTCCATCATTGACTCGCTTCGCAGCTTGCTCCGGTACTGATTTTGAGCCTACATTTGTCCGTCTTCATTCCTTAGCTCATGCCCACGATCCCCATCTTGATGCCCCAACTCGGCGAGTCCATCGCGGAAGCCACCATGGTGCGGGTGCTGGCGCTGCCCGGTACCATTGTGGAGGCGAATCAGGACATCTTTGAAGTCGAGACCAACAAGGCCACCATGGGCATCATCGCGCCCGCTGCCGGTGTGATGGGCCAGGTTCACGCGCAGGTGGGCAGCAGCTATGCCGTCGGTGCGAATTTGGCGACCTTCGAAGTCAGCCACGAAGATTATCTGGTGCTCGGCTTTGGCGAGACCAAACCCGAGACGGGTCCGACCCAGGTCGCCGCCAGCAATGGCGGCTCCAAGGACGGAGTTCACTTCGCCGTGAACGATGCTGACACGATTTATCAGAGGCAGCCCACCGTGGAGCCTGTGGTGGGCGGCTTGCCGGTTCCCGCAGGAGCTGCCGGAGCCAGCTACATCTCGCCGCGCATGCGTGCCCGCATGGCGGAACTGGGGCTGAACGCGGCGGACCTCGCCGGCGTGGCTGGCACGGGTGCCGGTGGGCGTGTGACCGTGGAAGATTTTGAGCAGTTCCTGCGCAGCCTGGAACAGCACCGCATGACACCGGCTTCGCCCATGCGAATGGCGGTGGCGGATGCGATGCGCCGCAGTTGCACCCGTCCGCTGGCGACCGTGGGCGCCTCCGTGGTGCTCGATCCCATGCTTGCACACCGCAAGAGGGCCAATCCGAAGCCCGGCCCGGCCCTGTATGCAATTCGTGCCCTGGCCATCGCGTTGTCGGAGAACACCGCCATGGCCGGGCGTCTGGTGGGAACCCGCATCGTCCACCCTCAGGCCATCGACATCGGGTTTGCCGTGGAAGTGGATGACGGCGTCTTGGTGCCGACTCTGCGCGAGGTGGACAAGACCCCGCTGGCCACCATTGTCGATCGTTACAACAAGCTGGTGGACCAGGCGCGCAACCGCCGCCTGCCCAAGGATTCCAGCCGCCCTGGAATCGCCACCGTGACCAATTTTGGCACCTTCGGGATCGTCTGGGCCACGCCGATTCCGCTGCCTGAGCAGAACCTCGTTCTGGGGCTCGGCGCAGGCACCAAGAGCCCGGTGTGGAGCGATGAAGTGAACCAGTTCATTCCCGTCACCATGGCGGAACTCACCCTGAGCTTCGACCATCGCATCCTCGATGGCGGCGGCGCGGGCCGCCTGCTGGCACGTGTGGGGCAGTTGCTTCAGCAGCCGGAGAAGTTGTAATTTGTGGCGCGGTGTGAGTAATCAGCGTCGCAAAGCGCGTTGGTTTGCCTTCCACCATGAACCACACTCGCCGTTCCTTCCTTCGTGTTGCTGCTCCGCTGATTTTGTCTCCAGGTGTGCTCGGGCGTGCCGGGGTGACCGCTCCCAACAGTAAAATACGGCTGGCATGCATCGGCCTGGGAGGGCAGGGAACTTCCAACATGCGGGCTTTCCTCACGGATGAACGGGTGCAGGTGGTGGCGGTCTGCGACGTGGATGCGAAGCACCGGGAGGCCGCCGCAGCGATGGCAAAATTGGGTAAGGGCGACACCTACAATGACTTCCGCGAGGTGCTGGCCCGAATGGATGTGGACGCGGTGATGAACGCCACGCCGGATTTCTGGCATTCCAACGTGGCAATCGCCGCTGCCCAGGCAGGCAAGGATCTGTATTCGGAAAAGCCCCTGGCGGCGAGCATTGCCGAAGGCCGCGCCATCTGCCACGCCGTGGAAAAACATCAGCGCATCCTGCAAACGGGCACTTGGCGCCGTTCCGGAATCAAGGTGCGCATGGCCTGCGAGCGGGTGCGCAATGGTTACATCGGCCAGCTCAAGGAAATCAAGATCGGCGTGCCGGATGCCTTCATGATCCGCGGTGGCTACACCGGCATGGAAGCACCGGAGCCCGTGCCGGAGGGCTTTGATTATGCCATGTGGCAGGGACCGGCGCCGGACCGGCCTTACACCGCCGCGCGGTGCCACTTCAATTTCCGCTGGATCAACGATTACGCACCTGGCTACATCACCGACTGGGGCGCGCACTTCCTTGATGTGGCACAGTGGGGTGCAGGCATGGACGACACCACGCCGGTGGAAGTGGAGGCCACTCAGGTGGTGCACCGCGAACACGGGCTTTACAATGCGCCGGAGAAATTCAGCATCCGCTACCGCTATGCCAACGGGGTGGTGATGACGATGTTCAGTACACCGGACCCCAAGGCTTGGGGCACCAAATTCATCGGCAGTGAAGGCTGGATACTGACCGAAAACCTGACGCTGCAGGCCAGCTCGCCGGAGATCATGCGCATCCAGTTGAAGGACAGTGACGTGCATTTGTACGAGTCGAAGAACCACCATGCGAATTTCATCGACGGGGTGCTCTCCAGGGGACGGGTCGCCGCGCCGGTCGCCATCGCCCAACGTACCGCGACGGTCTGCCATCTGGGCACCATTGCCGCCACCCTCAATCGTCCGCTGAAATTCGATCCCAAGGCCGAGCGCTTCGACGGGGATGCCGAGGCCAATGCCATGCTTATGCGCCCGATGCGCGATCCGTGGAAGATTCAGGCTGCGGTTTAAGTTCCGCAACTTTTGACTCTCACCATCAACTGGGGTTGCCCAGCGCGCAAAGCGATGCACTTTTGCCGCCCTCATGCTTTCCCGTTATCTTCAGCCGTCTTTCGATGCCTTTGCCGCGCTTGCGACGAAGGGCAATCTGGTGCCCGTGACGGCGGAGCTTGCCGCCGATTACGAAACGCCGCTGTCCGCCTTCCAAAAGATTCACGACGGCCGCTGCGGCTTCCTCTTTGAATCCGCGGAAATGACCAGCGCCTCGGGCCGGTACTCGCTGCTGGGCAGTTCGCCGCGATTGATCTTCACCGCACGTGGCAAGGACATCACCATCGAGGAGCGCGGCAGCACCCGCAGCTACACCGCCGCCACGGACCCGCTGACGGAACTGGAGCATCTCATGGGCCGGTGCCGCCTGCCGGACGGGGGCAAGCCCGGAGTCTTCAGCGGAGGTGCCGTGGGCTATCTCGCGTATGACATGGTGCGCTTCTTCGAGCCCACGCTGCGGCCTTCGCCTCCCGATTCGCTGGGACTGCCGGACATGGTGTTCTTCATCACCGACACGGTGCTGATCTTCGATCACAAGCACCGCAAGCTCAGCATCGTGGCCAATGTGTTCATGGATGAGCACGCCAGCGCCCAGGCCGCTTACGAATGGGCGGAAGCGCAGATCCAGGGCGTGATGGACAAGCTTTCGCAGCCGCTCGCGGTGAAGCCTCTGCAAGCCTTCCCGCCCGATGGCGGCACCGAACTGCCGCCGCTCCGTGGCAACACCACCCAGGCGGAATACGAGGACATGGTGCGCCAGGGCAAGGAATTCATCAAGGCCGGCGACATCTTCCAGTTCGTGCCTTCCCAGCGCTTTGAGGCCGATTACGCGGGCTCGCCCATGGATCTGTACCGTGCGCTGCGCCATGTGAACCCCTCGCCCTACATGTTCTGCATGCAGTTCCCGCAGGGCTTCTCGCTGGTGGGAAGTTCACCGGAGGTACACGTGAAGTGCGTCGATGGCCGCATCGACATCCGCCCCATCGCCGGCACCCGCTGGAGGGGCAGGACCCAGGAGGAAGACGACGCGTTGGCCGCTGAACTGCTCGCCGATCCCAAGGAGCGCGCCGAGCACCTCATGCTTATCGACCTGGCCCGCAATGACGTGGGCCGCGTGGCGAAATACGGCACCGTACGTGTGAGCGATCTCATGATCATTGAGCGCTACTCCCACGTCATGCACATCGTCTCCAACGTCGATGGCCAGCTCTCGCCCGACCACAGCGCTTACGATGTGATGCGCGCCACTTTCCCTGCCGGCACCGTCAGCGGCTCGCCGAAAGTGCGCGCCATGGAGATCATCAACAGCCTGGAGAAGAACAAGCGCTGCGCCTATGCCGGCGCGGTGGGCTATTTCGGTTTCGATGGCAATCTGGACAGTTGCATCGCCTTGCGCACTTGTGTTCTCAAGGACGGCAAAGCCTATGTGCAGGCGGGAGCCGGCATCGTCGCCGATTCAGATCCCACCTCCGAGTACCAGGAGACGGTGAACAAGGCCACCGGGATGCTCAGAGCCATCGCCTGGGCCGGAAAGCTGGGCGAAGGCTAGGGGAGCAGCGGGTTCCAGAATAGGTCGTATAGGTCCTATACGACCTATTCAGAAAGGGCGGCGCAAAGCACCACGCCCAAATCCTATCGGGGTGGCCCTCCGCCATCGAGTTCCGCCGCGACCTGCTCGAAGGCCGCGGACAGCGCCAGCCATTCGTCCGCCGTGGTGTGCCAGCCGCCGCTGATGCGCACCACCCGCTTGAGCTCTTCCCAGCTGGCCCCGAGCGCAGTCACCACCACCGAGGAGCCTTCCTTGCCGGAACTGCATGCTGATCCGGTGGAAATGGCGAACCCTTGACGCGACAGGCGTGTGAGCCACTTCAGGTTGTCGTGCCGGGGCATCACCATGAGCACCGTGTTCCAGAGCCGCGGCGCATTCTCGCCGATCACCCGAAGGCCGGGCATGTTGGCGCGCAACGACTCCTCAAAAGCATCGCGCAAGGGCGTCTGCGTCAGCATGATTTCGGGCAGGGCTGGAGTGAGTGATTCAAGCGCCGTGACCATCGCTTCAATGGCCGGATAATTCTCGGTGCCGGCCCGGCGGCCTTGCTCCTGCGGGCCGCCGCGCAGGAAGTGCAGCGGCTCATCTTCATTGCGCAGCATAAGGAAGCCGATGCCTTTGGGGCCGCCGAACTTGTGCGCGCTGCCGGTGACGTAGCTGCACATGCCGAGCTCCTGTGAGGGCAGTTTGCCGGTCCACTGGGCGGCGTCGCAATGGAACGCCGTTTTGTGCTCACGACACAACTCGCTGATCTCCTGCCAGGGTTGCAGCGTGCCGCTTTCGTTGTTGGCGGCCATGATGGAAATGAGCGCCGGGCGCTGGTCCTTGATCACACTCAGCACGGCTTCGGGTTCGACGAGGCCCTGGCCATTCACCGGAATTTCAATCACGGGTTCGCCAGTCCAGGCGCGCGCGGCTTCACGCACGCTGGGGTGCTCGATGGCGCTGATCGCCACCCGCGCCTTGCCGGGCAACGCGGCGAACAGCGCATTGTTGGATTCAGTCGCGCCCGAGGTGAAGACCAGGCGCTCCGCTTCGCATCCCAGCAGGGTCGCGAGACGCTCTCGCGCGGAATCGAGTTTTTGTGCCGTGAAGCCGGCTTCACGATACAGGCTGGAAGCATTGTGCCAGTGGCTCGCACTGGCATTCAGCCAGGCGTCGCGTGCGGCATCGGACAGTAGTGTGGTGGCGTTGCAATCGAAATAGGCGGGCATGAAAAAGGGCAACAATTAGTGATGATGACGATCCTGGATTTCGATCCACTTCAGGCGCCGGTCATGCGCATAGACATTCATCGTCGGCTCGCGCAGGAAGCCGATGAGCGTCTGGTTCGATTCCTCGGCAAATTCCACCGCCAGACTGCTCGGTGCTGAGATCGCGGCCACCAGGGGAATGCCGGCGGCGAGGGCTTTTTGCATCATCTCAAAGGACACGCGGCCGCTCAGAAGCAGGAGGTGCCGGTCGAACGGCAGCAAGTCATTGAGCAAGCCATGGCCCAGCACCTTGTCCAGCGCATTGTGGCGGCCCACGTCTTCGCGCGCGATGATGAGATTGCCTTCCAGATCAAACAACGCGCAGGCATGCAGACCGCCCGTTTTGCTGAAGGTGGCCTGGCTGGCGCGCAGCTTCTCCGGCAGGCTCCACAGCAGGCCGGGCTCGATGTGCCACGCACCCTCGACGGGTGGGAAGCGCTGGAACACGGATTCAATGCTGGTCTTGCCGCACAGCCCGCAGCTTGAGGCGCTGAACACATGGCGGGTGAGCGAATCCCAGTTCACCACCGCGCCGCCGAGCAGCACTTCGACGATGTTGCCCTTGCTGTTGCCAGTGCTTGGGCACTGCGAGATTTCCAGCACGTCGCGGGGCTTTTGCACCACGCCTTCGCTGACCAGGAAGCCCGCCACGAGTTCGCGATCATGGCCGGGCGTGCGCATGACCACGGCCACGCTGCGGCCCTCCACGCGAATCTCCAGCGGCTCCTCGCGCGCCACGACATCTTCATGAACCTGCGGCACCGGGTTGCCGCGATGCCGGCGGGCCACGCGCACCGGAGTGGCGAACGCATCGTCCATGATGCGGGCCACATCCTCGGGCGAGTTCAGGTTGCGGAAGAAGATTTCATCCTGCGCGCGCAGGTGCCGCATCTGCATCAGGTCGCGCTCGACGGCGCGGCCCAGCACGCTCTGCAGCCCGAGCTTGCCCACCGCCAGCGCCTCATCCAGCAAGGGCAGCAGCTCCGGGGTGTAAAGCGCCGCCAGTGTTTCGAAGCCGTGCGCGCCACTGAACACCAGGCCATGCACGCCATCAAACGAGGCCAGCAGCCGCTCCGTGAGAAACTCGGAGGTCATCGCCGGCATGTCGGTGGCCAGCACCAGCAGCGGCTTTTTCACCCGGCGCAGGCAGCGCGTGATGGCCCCCAGCGGCCCCTCGTCAAGGCCCGGTGGATCAAGCAGCACCACCGCTGCCTCATCGGCGAGCCCCTGCTCCTCGCGGGCCGAGATGATCAGTTCGGCCGGCTCAAGTTCTTTCAAGGTGCGCAACTGGTGCTGCCACAGCGCTTCGCCGCGCCAGGGCATCAGCGCCTTGTCACAACCCATGCGGGTCGAGCGGCCACCGGCGAGCAGCACGGCGGCGAAGGGCGGAATCTTGGGCGAAGACATGCCCGGATGATGGCAGGGTTGTGCGTGGTGGGCGAGGTTTTTCGCGGCGGCCCTTTGCCCCCGCTTGAAGCCGCCCTACACCCCGGCCAGCAGTCCCGTACTGTCTCCAAAACCCTTCGCATCCACACCGGCGCGGTTCAGCATGCTCAGGTAAAGATTGCACAACGGCGTGTCCTTTTGGAACGCCAGATGGCGGCCGCCTTCGAGCCCGCCGCCGTGGCCGGCGAGCACGATGGGCAGGTTATGCGGGTTGTGGCTGTTGCCGTCGCGAAGGCTGGAGCCGAACATCATGATCGTGTGATCGAGCAGGGTGCCGTCGCCTTCCTTGATGCTTCTCATGCGGTCCAGCAGGTAGGCGAACTGCTCCACGTGCCAGCGGCTGATCTTCTCATACTCCGCGAGCTTCTCCGCCTTGCTGCCGTGATGCGAGGCATCGTGGTGATTGCTGGTCACCCCGGGCAGGAAGCTGAAGTTCTTGCTGCTCACCGCCCAGCCGAACATGAAGGTGCTCACGCGCGTGCTGTCGGTCCAGAAGGCCATCGTCATGAGGTCCATCATCAGGCGCGAATGCTCGGTGTGATCGAGGCGCATGCGCGAGCCGGGATCGACGCCCTTCATGGCGTTGCCGATGCGCTGGTCGAGGCCGTTGACCGCCTCGCGCATGGCCGGATCAAGGTTCTCTCCGGAAGCGACACGGGCGATGTCGGCATCGATGCGCTGTTCGATGCTCCGCACGCTGTCCAGGTACTCGTCCAGGCGCTGCCGGTCCTCGCTGCCCACCTTGCCGCGCAGGGATTGCGCATCGGTGAGCACCAGGTCGAGCACGCTCTTGTTCTCCAGGGCCTGGTTGCGGCGCTGCTCCTTGTTGTCGCGGAACAGCCGGTCAAACACGAAGCGCGGATTGATCTCCGCCGGCAGCGGCGAGGTGGGGGTGCGCCAGGCGATGTGCGAGCCGTACAGCATCGTGTAGTTGACGTTGCGGTCCACGCCCGTCATCACCGGTTCGGTGCCCAGTTCAAGGGAAGGGAAACGTGTCAGGTGGCCGTGCGCCGCCGCCATGGCCTGATCCACCGAGATGCCACAGTGCAGGTCCTTGCCCGTGGTCTTGGTGATCGGCGTGCCGGTCAGCCAGTTGGCCGTTTTCGCATAGTGACCGTCGCCTTTTTCGGAGGCCTTGTTGCCCAGGTTGGTGAGGATCGTGATGTCGTTGCGATGCGATTCGAGCGGTTGCAGCAGGCGCGACAACTGGAAGTTTTTGCCCTCACCTTCCGGCGTCCAGGCATCCTGGCGCACGCCATTGGGCATGAACAGCACGCCCAGCCGCACCGGTGATTTTGCCGTGGTGGCGGCACGGCCCAACGGGCGCATGGCCTCCAGGAACGGCAGGGCAAGCGTGGCGCCCATGCCACGGAGCATGGTTCGGCGGGAGAGGGGTGTGAAGCGTGTCAAAGCAGGGCGAGGGGGTGGTGGATAATCAGGATACGTGCCATGAGGACCATTCCTTCACGGGGGGCTGGTCCTCTGGCAATCCTCTTTTTATCGCTACTTCTCCACCGTTCCGGCCAAAACCCTGCCCTGGATGATGATTTTCACGTACTTGCCATTGCTGAGGCGCTGGGAGATCACTGATGGCTGGCCCTCGATGGTGAACAGGGTGGGACGGGATAACACCTTGCCGGTTGATCGATCCGTGGTGTGAGAATGCTCCTCGTCGGTCTCAACCACGAAAGCCGACAACATAATGAGCTTCGGTCGCTGATCGATTGCTGCAAGCCGGGTGCGCACCTCCTCCGCCCTCGGGTCGCTCAAATCCATGGTGATTGTGTTCGTCTTCACCTGAATGCCTGTCACCACGCTGCTGATCTCTGGGAAGGCATGTCTCACGCGCTCATACGCTACGGTCGCATCGAGGTACTTGAAGGTCACCGTATCGCTGGGATGCGGGACATCCGCGGCGCAGGGGATTGCCGTTGAAGAAAGCAGGAACGTCAGGGCAAGGGGAAGGATGCGTTTCATGGGTGGCTGACTGAGACCAACCGTTAGGCGCGGCGTTCACTCGGCAGACCAGGAAAGTGCACAGCCACATGGTGCATGTTCAGAGAGAACATGTGGGCGCGATCCCTCCGTCCGAGTATGCCGAAGCGGTTCCAGAATAGGTCATGTAGGTCCTATACGACCTATCGGGGAGAGCCTGCACTACCGGACCCCCTCACTTAACACTTAGCACTCCCAACTTCTCACTTCCGGCTGTCCTCTCCCCCGGCCTCATACAGCGCTGCCACTTCCGCAACATCAAGCGCCCGCGCATACAGTGCGAATTCATCCATGGCTCCGCTCAGATGACGGATGGCGACTCGATCGGCGTGACCATCGTTCCAGTTGCCCAGCTCGGCCATGCCCAGGTGCAGGGAGAAGATGGTCTTAACAGGCAGCTTCGCGACAAGCTCGCCGTTGGCATAGTGGCGCACCTCTTTGGCGGCTGGATCGTATACGACGGCGAGGTGCATCCAGCGCCCGAAGCGCTCGGGGGTGAAAAGCGCGGGCGTATCGTAGTCCGTGTGGGGCTTGTTGTCGCGGCTGGCGATGCCGAGGCGGACTTTGCCTTCGCGGGTGATCTGCCAGTGGACCTTGCCGCCGCCCCAGCCTTCACACATGAACAGCGAGTTGAAGGCGCGGTCGAGTCCGTTGACCCGCACCCAGGTGGTGAGGGTGAGGGCCTCAACGTCGCCGGGCGCGCTGAGGCGCACGCGGTCGCTGACGTTGCGAAAGTCCAGCGCATGCTTGCCGGGCCAGCGGCCTTCGGTCCAGGCGCCGCCGACGATGCTGCCCGCGGGAATGCCGGCACCCTGGCGCGCCAGGTTTTGCAAGGAGCGGGACTCCTCGCTGTCTTGGAAATCAAAGCGCACGCGCAGGCCGGGATCCGCATTCCAGCCGGTGCCGGCGGCCTGCCAGCGCTCGTACTGGCTGCGCTGGGACACGGCGGTGCGTTGATCCAGATCATTGAGGGTGGCGAAGGCGGCGGCATTGGCGGCGAGGGCCTTCGGCGCGCTGGCGAAGGCCATGGCCTGGCCTTCCTTGAGTGATTGCATGGGAACGGCAGGCCGGTGCAGTTCGACCTCGCCCTTGAACACATGCACCTCGGCGGAGGCCCCGTTCAGGTCGAGACCAAATTCGGTGCCAAGATCGACGATGGCACCCTTGGGGGTGTTGATACGGAAACCCCTGGCCTGCGGAGGCACGTGGGCGCTGAGCTTGCCGGAGGTGCAGTATGCCTCGCCGGAGGACACCAGTTCAAAGTCTGCTGGACCTTCGATCAACACTCGCGCGCCCTGATAGAATTCGATCTGGGCGAGACCGGATTTCAAGCGCAGCCGGCCTGGCGACAAAGGTGAGCCCGGGGCGGGGGCGACGGTGTCCGGTTCCCATTCCAGGTTCACCCCGCGCGTGAGGACAGCCACCGAGGCGGTGGTGGCTTCGTCGCTGGCGGGTTTCATTCCATCCAGCGAATGCAGCGCCCACGTGCCTAACAGAGTGATGCAGGCAGCAAGGGCCGCCACTCCGGAAAGGGTGGCAAAGGTGAAGCGGCGTTTCGGCAGCAAGGCGGGACGGATTTCCGCGGACCCAGCGGCCTCTTTGGAGGATCGCAGCATGGCGTCCATCGTCAGATGATCGAGCAGCGTCTCCCCGAGTTCCGGTTGTGCCGTCAGGCGCTCATGCAGTGCGACGGCTTCCTCGTCGCTGAGCCTGCCTTCGAGGTAAAGCTGGAACAGCACCCCGGTATCGTGTGCTTGATCAGACATGGGCCTGGCCTCCTTGAGCAGTCGAGCGCTGGATGCATTCGCGCAGCTTGTCGCGCACCCGTGACAGCGCGCGGCAGACGGTGTCAGCCTTCATGTCCAGCCGCCCGGCGATTTCGGGCGTCGGGACATCGCTGTAGTAGTAGAGCTGGATCAATTCGAAGCTCTTTTCAGGCAGCTTTTGCAGGCAGCCGCGCAGCACGCCGATTTCCTCCTCATAGCGGGGCGGGGTGTCGCGCTCCTCCGCCAGCAGCCGGATGTGGTCGGCGAGCTTGCGCACGGTCTCCGGCTGGTCGCGGGTGCGGTCACGCCACAGGCGCATGGCGACGTGGCGGGTCATGGTGGCGAGCAGGGGGCGTGCGTCGTGGCTGAGGTCCCAGCGCGACTCCTTGTTCATGAACTCCAGAAACACCTGCTGGGTGATGTCCTCCATCAAGCCCGGCCACGGGGCATACTTCAGGGCGACGCCCTTCACGAAATCGTGATGGCTGAGGAACACCTGGGCGGCGCTGGTTTCGTGGGGATTCATGAGGGTGATCAAAGCCTGTCCCACGCCAGGGCGCAAAACCGGACTGCAAAAAACACACGGCCAGACCGTTACTGAGGCTCGAATGCCCTCCAATGGCAGGGAACCTGCTTGTTCAAAGATGTGCTTCACCCCGTTTCATGCATACGGGATGGTCCCTTGCTGCATGGAAAACAACCTCCCACAGCTATGAAACCCGAATCAACGTTCAAAAGCTCGCGTCCACCCCTTTCGATGCGGGATATGGAAACCTTGGAAGGCCTGAGCCATGATGGCTTCCAAAGCCTGCGGGCACGCAAACGCGCCCACGCCCTGCTGCTGCTGGCCAAAGGCGTGCCGTCTGAGAGCGTGCCTTTCCGAACCGGACTCAGCCGGAAGGCGCTCAATGCCATGCTGGAGCGCCTCAAAACGCATGGCGTGCATGGAGCCATTTTTGATCGTCCGCACACCCACAATTCACCAATGGACAATCATGCGCTGCTAGCTGAGGCAGCGCGCAAGCTGCTCGCTTCGCGCCCCCCTCCAGGCAGCGTGCGCTGGGGGCTGGAGGCATTGACGGAGGCGGTGCGACAGCAACTCCCCGAGGGGGCGACGCTGAACCGCGAAACCATGCGCCAGGTGTTGAAGAAGAAACTGGGCATCAAGAGCATCCGCTTCGTGGAGCCCTACTGGTTGTTGCAGGTCAGGAAACGGGCCTGAAACCGAGTGAACAGAGGTTCCCGGTTCAGACGGAAAAACGTCCTGACCTCGAGCCTATGAACTGCTGGACGGCGAGTGCGTGGGTGGGGAAGGCAAGCTCTTCCAGCACCACCTCATGCAGCGGCACGACAACGATCTCACTGGCCTCGCCATCGACGGCGTATGCGGAGGCCAGGCTCTCGGCGCGGGCCACGAATACGATGTCAAGCGTGGGCCATGTGTAACCCTGGAACCGGTAGAGGTTGCAGTGGGTGCCGAGATAGCGATAAGCGCTGGCAGGCAGGTCGATGCCGGTCTCTTCCAGCACTTCGCGGGCACAGGAAACTTCGGCCGTCTCCATGGGCTCGATGACACCGCCCGGCAGCCCGAGCCTGCCCATGCCTGGCTCATGGGCGCGGCGCATCAGCAGCAGCCGGTCTTCCTGGTCGAGCACCAGCGCCACGGCTGCGGGTGTGGGTGTGACGAATTGGCTGTATCCGCACGCCGGGCAAAGGCATTGGCGTTCGCTTACCAGCGTCAGCGGCGAATGACCGCAGTGGTTGCAGAAATGGAAGGGCGGTGGATTCATGCCTCCGGCTCGGTGGTGACGAAGCCCAAGTCATCGAGCCTGCCATGTGTCAGCAGGATGCTGCGTGCATCTCCGGGCGCGATCCCGTTGATGCTCAGGCCAGCAGGCTCTTGATGCGCGGCCAGCCCAGGAAGCAAACGCCCCAGCGAGCCGGCGCGGCGGCCGAGCTGCTGGCCTTCCTCCCCAGCGGGCATTGACGGATCGGGAAACTCCGTGCTCAGCAGGGCTCCGCTGGGCTCGTGCAGCCAGCCGCGCAGCACGGGCGTGCCCACGCTGGGCAGGTCGGCAGCCTCATGGCTCTGCCAGCAAAGAGCGAACTTACCGGCCTGCGGCCAGTTGTTCCAGGTGCTCAGCCGGGTGAGTTGCTGCGCGTCGCCAATGGCAACGACAGTCTTGTCCGCAGCCTTTTCTGCCTCGGCAGTGGAGAAGACCATGGTGACCTCAGGCAGCAGGGCGAGGGATCGCGCGATGATCGACTGGCGGTCCGCAAGAACCAGCAGCGTGTCACCAGGGTTGAACAGGTTCACATGTGCCACACGCATCATGTTCGCCAGTGCCTGGGGTTCGGTCTTCCGCTTGAACTGCCTGCGGCTGAGGAAGGCTTGCGATCCAAGGGCCAGCATGGCCTCGCGAACGCGGGACGTGTTCGCATTGGCGGGGGCGATGGGTTCGCCGAACTGCGCGATGATGGGATTGCGCTCGAACCGGGGCCGCTTGGTGAAGACCCTGCCGCGTTCGAAAGAAAAGATGGAACCCCACAAACCATCGAGATACACAGGGACCACCGGCACACCAGCCTGGCGGACCATGATCTCGAAGCCTTTGCGGATCTCATTCATCGCCCCGCAACGGGTGATCTGGCCCTCGGGGAACAGGCACACGGCCTGGCCTTCCTTGAGGGCGGCGACCACAGTGCGGATGGCATCTTTCGCACGCGAGGGCGAGATGGGCACGGTGTCGAAAAGGCGCAAAAAACCATTCATCCAGGAGACGTTGTAGAGCGAGTCCCACATCACGAAGCGGACGTGGCGTTCGAACGCCACGTGCAGCAGCAACGCGTCAATGTAGGTCGAATGGTTGGCCAGGATCAGAACGCCGCCGGTGCGCGGCACCTGCTGCGGGCCCACCGCTCGGACCTTGTAAATGGAGCGCAGGATGGGCAGGCAGAGAATGCGCACGAAGTGCCGCGGCAGCAGCCTGAGCAGACAGGCGGAGGCCACCAGGCTGGGCAGCACGAGGGTGAGCACCTGCACGGAAGAGCGCATGCCCATTTTCAGATACAGCCACACCACTCCCATGGCCGCCACGCCTGCCAGGCAATCCATCAAATTGACGCCGGACAGAATGCGCGCCCTCTCGGAGGGGGCCGCGCGATCCTGCACAAACGCGTAGAGCGGCACCATGAAGCAGCCGGCATTCGCGCCGATGAAGATCAGGCTGAGATGAATCCACGGACTGTCCACCGGCAGCAAGCCGGTCCAGAGCAGTCCTGCGGCAAGCCCCAGGCCAGCCAGCGGCACAAGGCCCAGTTCGATGCGCCGCTTGCAAATCGCCGAGGCGGCCAGACTGCCAAGAACAATGCCGAATCCGAGCAGCGCCGCCATGATCGACATGGCTTTGGCGGCTTCACCCGGATCGGCGGGATGCGCCTCGTGGCCGAGTGTTACAAGAATCGTCGCCAGCGCATTCGAGAGAAACCAGAAGTAGGTGATGCCAAACGAGGCCAGCCGGATCGGCCGGTCGCGGAAAAGGAATCGCAGGTGAGAAAAATGTTCCCAGATCAGCGAGGTGCGGAATTTCACCTCCGGGTGCGTGGGGGTAGGTTGAATGCCCAGAGCACAGATGAACTGAAGCAGCGACACGCACCCGACGGTGGTGACGAGAAAGAGCGCCGAATGCCAGGGATCATTCGTGGCGTGCAGGCGGTCCCCAAACGCCTTCCCCCCGGCCCACATGCCGGACAGGATGGCGGCCATCATGCTCATTTGCAGCCAGCCCGAGACCATTCCCAGGCGCCGGGAGCCCGCCAGCTCCTTCATCATGCCCATTTTTGCGGGGCTGAAGAACGCGGCCTGGGTGGCGAGCAGGAAGAAGCCCGCGAGACTGAGCTTTAAACTCAATTGCGCATCCTTAGACCACAGGCAGATCGTGAACACGCCAAATACCAGCATCTGCGCCAGCTGCATCCATACCGTCACGCGCTTCTTCGAAAACCGGTCCGACAAGTAGCCTGCCATCGGAGCGAAGAGGATGTAGGGCAGCGAGAAGATCAGCCCCAGGTACACCTGCATCTTGTCGCCCAATTCGGTGTGCGCCGCCACGGCCAGCGCCAGGGCGATGAAGAGCATCTTGACGAAGTTGTCGTTGAACGAATTGAGGGCCTGCACCACCAGCACCAGCCCGATGGAGGCTTTGTTCCTGCGGGGGAGTTGTGGCAGTTCGTCGAGGGGCGGCACGGTCTGGTCTTGAGCAAATGGCATTCGGCGGATAGGGGGACCCTTAGCGACGATACGGCACGATGCACGTGCAATGTCGCCTGAAAGGGCAATTGGCGATGGAGAAAGAGCGATGCCAGCGTTGGCAACCGACGCGACGGGCGTTGCATTGTGCCTTGAAACACCTCTCGCCAGGGTTGCCATGGTTGGAAGTAAAGCGTTCACGCGATCACCCATGCGCGTGGCCATGGCAGGCTTGGGCCGTGGACATGTCGGGAGCCGGTCGGGGGTGATCGCGTGAACGGTTCACTCCAACTTGGGCAGCGAAGCGAAGGGGGCTGTGCCGCGGGCTGCCATCAAAAAAGCCCTCGAAGCGCAGGCTCCGAGGGCTTTGATACGGACTTGTGAGTCACCGGCGGGCGATGCCGCAGAGGCTACTTCTTGTCGTCAGTCTTGGCGGTGACGTGCTGGCCGGCGTTCAATTCGATGAGGTCGCGCATCACATGAAGGGCCTCAAGCTTGACCGGTTCGATGCCATAAGGGAACTTGGAGGTTTCATCACCGGCATCGTCGTCATCGTCTTCCTTGGCCCGGGCGGCGACACGCATGCCGGTGCTTTGCACGCGGGTGAGGGCGGATTCCACCACGAGTTCCGGTTTGTCCACGTTGTCCAGGGTCAGGTGGAAGGTCTTGAAGCCATCGCCCTTCAGGCTTTCGGCCACCTGTTTGGCACGCTGCTCGCGGTCTTCTTCATACTTGGTGCGACGAACTTCATTTTCGGAGCGCTCTTTCTCGCGCACCGCGGCGTTGAGGCTGGCGGTGTTGCGGTCAATGCGGGTCTTGAGGCGCTTCGTTTCGTCCACGACGTATGTGAACTCCGGATTGCCCTTGACCCGGCTGTCCATGCGCGACTTCAGTTCCGTGGTGGGGAAGGGGGTCTTGCGCGAGAAGGTGTAGGGCAGGGCGGGAATCTCGTCATAGGGCAGGGCATTTGGAGAGGAGCCCTCGCCGTAATCCATCACATCCCGCAGAGAGGGCAGCTGCAGGTCAGGGATCACTCCCTTGAGCTGGGTCGAGCCCCCGGCGATGCGGTAGAACTTCTGGATCGTCACCTTCAGCGAGCCTGCGCGGCTCTTGTCGGCGAAGAAGGGCATGTAGCGCTCCACCGGCAGAATGGTTTGCACGGTGCCTTTGCCATAGGTGGACTTGTCGCCAATGATGATCGCGCGGTGGTAATCCTGGAGCGCGGCTGCCAGAATTTCGCTGGCGGAGGCACTGGATTTGTCGGTCAGCACGATCATGGGGCCGTCATACACGGGTTTGACGTTGCTGCACTCGCGGAAGGAAATGTCGTCACGCCAGTCTTTGACCTGCACCACGGGGCCGGCCGAGATGAACAGGCCGGTGAGCTTGATGGCTTCATCCAGTGATCCGCCGCCATTGCCGCGCAGGTCGAGCACCAGACCCTGCATGCCTTCTTTCATGAGCCGGCGCAGGAGGCGCTCCACATCCTTGGTGGTGCTGACCTTGCCTTCTTCCATGTCCGCATAGAAAGCCTTCAGATTGATCCAGCCGATCTTTTCCTGCGGGTTCTCGGAAGTGGGGGTCACGATCAGTTCCGCATGGGCGATCTGATCCTTGAGCTCCACCGCGCCACGCACGATGGAAATTTCCTTGGTGATGGAGGGATCGGAGGCCGGGACAATCTTGAGACGCACCGTCGAGCCTTCCTTGCCCCGAATCATGTCCACGATCTTCTGGAGCTGCTTGATGGACTTGGTCTCGACATAGCCGGCGCTGCCCTGGGCCACGGCGACGATGCGGTCCTTGAGCTTGAGGGAGCCCTCCTTGTCCGCCGGGCCGCCCATGACGATGCCCTGGATTTCAGCTGCGTCATCCTTCAGGCCGAGCAGGGCGCCAATGCCGAAGAGCGAGTGCTTCATCTGGATGTTGAAGTTGTCCATCTCCTGCTGGCTCATGTACTCCGTGTGCGGATCATAGGCGGTGGCCAGGCACGACAGGAAGAAGTTCACAATGTCTTCCTTGGTGTTTTCGTTGATGCTGTCGAGCAGGCGCTGGTAGTCCTTGATGATCCGCTCAGCCGGGGGCTCATCGGGCTTTTTCTCTTCCTTCTTCGCGACCACGGTCTTGCCGGCCCTGTCCTTCTTGGCCTCGACCTTGGCGCTGTCGTCCTTGCCTTCGGCCTTTTTGGCCTTTTTATCGGCTTTCTTGGTGGCTGCATCGGCCTTGGCGATGGCGCTGAGGTGTTCCTGCAGCATCTCGGACTCGATCAGATCATGCCAGAGAGTGTCGGCGGCGACCTTGTCTTTGGGCCAGGGCAGCTTTTCGCGCTTCAGATCCACGGTACGGTTTGAGTCGAAGGTGAACTTGGTCGTTTCCAGCACCTTCTTCACATAGTCCACCCGCTCCTTCACGCGCTTCTTGTACACGTCATACATCTCGAGGGCGGGCGAGATGTTGCGCAGCATCACATGGTCATCCAGCGTGGTGCTGAAATCGGCGCGGAACTTGTCCACGTCCTCCTGGGTGAAGAAGGTGTGGCGGGAATCCAGGTAGGTCAGGTAGTTCTCCAGAAGTTTGCTCGACATTTCATTGTCAAACTCCTTGTGAGAATAATGCTGGTTCTCCAGCATGTGCGCTACGTAGATCGCCACCTGGCCGAAATCGGTTTCGGCCCGAGCTGGCGTATTGGCGGCGCAGCCCAGAACCATCAGGGCGGATGCAAAAAGAGGCAATGTGCGTAATGTCATTGTGGTAGTACCAGAGATAACGGTGCTAAAAGCGCCATTCGTCGGAAATTTGATCGTTGCAGGTTGAAAAGTCCAACGCTTTCAGACTCACTAGACACAACGATGTTGAACCTTTTTTATTATACGGGCGGAATAGCGCAAACGAATGCGTGGATTTGGCAGACCCCGGCGGGGCCTGTTCTGGTGGATGCGCCCGAGGGCGTGGCGGACTGGCTGGCACGGCGCAAGCTCCACCCCGTGGCGTTGCTGCTGACCCATCAGCACTTCGACCACGTGATGGATGTGGCGACCGTCAAGGAACGGTTCGGTTGTCCTGTTTACGCTTTTGCCGGGTACTCTAGACGCCTCACCCTGGAAGATTTATTCGGTATGGCCACAGGAACCCCCATGTCGGTGCCTGCCTATGAAGTGGATCATGTGCTGGAGGGCGAGTCGGGGGTCGAGGTGGCAGGCATCTGGTTCGACATCAAGCATGTGCCGGGCCATTCCCCTGACAGTATTTGCTTCCACGCCGCCGGCGACAAGCTGCTGTTCGGGGGCGACGTCCTGTTCGCCGACAGCGTGGGGCGGACGGATTTTCCCGGCGGCAGCAGCCAGCTGTTGCTTGCCGGCATCGCGGAAAAGATCCTGACTCTGCCCGATGATACCCGGGTGCTCCCAGGCCACGGACCCGACACCACCATTGGCGAGGAGCGCCTCAACAACGGCTTTTTGCAGGACCTTTGACCCGGCATTTCTCTTGCCTCGACTGGCTCGCCCGCCGATAGCCACGGTCTCCCATGAAAAGCCTTGTCATCCTGACTCTTCCGTTGCTGTTGGTCTGCACTTTGTCGAGCTGTGTCACCAAACCCATTCAAGGAGGCCATCCAGACGTGGCAATACTGTATGGCGAGCCGCCTGAGCCCATGGGTTGGAACAATCCAGTGATTCGGGTTTGGGCCAACAAGCTCGACGGCAAGAAGATCAATGGGCGGGAGGCCACACTCACGAAAACGGGCGGCCTGGCACTCACGCCTGGAGCCCATCAGGTGGAACTGACGATAAGTTCGCCATCGGATAATCCAGGGGTTTATGGCGGCGGCTTGATTGGCGCTCTGGTGGTCGAGATCGCCAAATCCCGGGAAAACCCGCGTGAGCAAACGCTGGAAATCAAGGCCAAGCCAGGTGCCGATTACATTGCCCGGCACTCATTTGAAAAGAAGACCAACGGACACAACTACTGGGTGGAGGACTTCGCCACCAAAGGAGTGGTATCCGGCGCCCGCCCTCCAGAAGCGGTGCCGGTGCGGAGCCCTTTTGCAGATCCCACCACGGCGAATAAACCGTGAGGTGACTCAATATCACCCGGACGAGAAGCCCTGTGGCGCAGCCCTGTCCCTGTGGGTCTTTTCCAATTGTCTTGCCTGTGAAGTCACACTTGGCACAATGGGCCTGCTGGCATCCGCCAGCGCTGCAACTCCAACACAACCATACCTTCCATGAGCCAGATCGTTCCTCTTATCAGTTCCGGCACTGCCGGCCCCCTGGGTGTGCTGCACCTGCCACGCCTGTGGCTGAAATCGTCACTCAACGCCGCTGGCAAGCTGCATCCCGACTACCCGTTCTGCGGCCACGGCTACGATCAGATGACTCTGGACGCGCTGGGCATCAAGAAGGACGATTTTCTCGCCTTCATCACCGACAAGCGCCCCAGCTACACCCAGTTCGAAGCTTGGGTGGCCGCCTATCCGGGCGTGAACCTGACCAAGGCCAACCTGTACAAGCACAACGCCTCCATCATGGGCTACATCCACGGTGACGACGTCCGCAAGACCATTCTCGACGCCGCCGGCGTGGCCGATGAATCCAGCGTGAACCCTGGTGCCGTCGATCTCAACAACATCGACGACTGGACCATCTTCTGGAGCACCGAGCTGAAATAGGGCTCCGGTTTTTTTCGCAAGGTCCGGCCAATCCAACGGATCGGCCGGATTTTTTGTGTCCGCTCAGCGCCTGGGATGCTTCTTGAAAAAGTCCCAGATCACTTCGGTCGCATCAATGTCCCTGCACACGTGGCCGATGATGGCCACCGGCATGAACTGCGGACCGCTGGCCCAGGTGTGTCCGCCGCCGTTGATGCTGAAGAGCGCCACCTCGAGCCCGGGTTTCTTCGGCGTCCAGCGCGACCATGACACCGTGCATCCGTCGTCCTGGTCAGTGTCTGGAAGATTGCCGCTTTCACGCGGGCTCTTGATGCCGTCACACTCGACCCACCTGAGCGCCGCGTCCTCCGTGGCGATGACTCCGCCGTTGCTGTGGTAATCCACGTCGCCGCCCTTGTAGGGTACCATCGGGTCCTCTGTGCCGTGAAGGATGAGCACCGAGAGCGGCACCGTCGGCTTGAACATAGGGGCCAGGGGCAGGGCGATGCCGCCGCTTACCGGCGCGATTGCGGCCAGCGAATGGGTCGATTTCGCGGCCAGCAGGTGCACAAAGATGCCGCCATTGGAAAAGCCCGTGGCAAACAGGCGCTTAGGATCGGTGTGATAAAGGGCGCCGATCTCCGTGATCATGGCATCGACAAAAGCGACATCATCCACATGCCGGGCCATCGAAGGAATCGAGGCCACCTCGCGGCCATCGTTCCAGTTCCTCCCCAGGGCATCAGGCAGGGCCAGGATGAAGCCCTCGCGCTCCGCCACGGCACTGAAGCCGCTCATGTGGTCCATGCTCATGCCGTTGCCGCCGCTGCCGTGGAACAGGATCACCAGCGCTGCCGGCTTGTCCTTGCTCACCGAGGCAGGGATGAACAGCGTGTACGTGCGTTCGATGCCGCCCATCTCGATGGCGTGCTGGGTGGCGTTGCCTGCCCGGGTGCAGCAGGGCAGCGCAAAAAACAGCAGGCAGAGGAGGGTGTTCGTTCGGGCGATCATTTGCGCATGGATAAGTGAAAAGAGAAAAGTGAAAAGTGAAAAGGGGGCGCTTGGTGCGTTCAGGGTTCCCGGTTCCCGGTTTTCGGATCGCAATGCCGATCACCAAGGATCCGGTTTCCCCAACCGGGAACCCTGAACCCTGAACCGGGAACTGCTAGCGGGTAGTCGTTGCTAAAGTGGAAGGCCGGCATGCGTACTCCTCGCCTCGCATGAAGATTCTCTCCCTGTCCCTGCTTCTCCTCGGCACTGCTTCGTCCCTGGCCGCCCCGGCTTCCCTGCAACTGACGCTGCCGCCCACCTGGTATGGGGTTCCCGGAACGCCCGTCAGCCTGTATTATGACAACGTCGTGCTCACCGAAAAGCCGGAGAGCTACAAGTTCGAAGTGACGTGCGACATCGGCACCAGCGAAGCGCGGCGCTGGACGGTGACACCGGAGGACAAGGACGTGGGCGATCATGCCATGCAGGTGGCGGTGAAGGATGCCCAGGGTCACGTGCTTGAGCAGGCGAAGACCACTCTGCACATCGCCCCACGCAACGCCGGCGCCGGGCGGGAGCTGAAACTGCTCATCGTTGGCGACAGTCTCACCGCCGCCACCGTGTATCCCAACGAGATCGGGCGCCTTCTCAGTGAGCCGGGCAACCCCAAGTGGACCATGCTCAGCGACCACAAGCCCGCCTCCGCCGGTCCCGGCGTGGCGCATGAAGGTTACGGCGGCTGGACCTGGGCGTCCTTCCTCTCGCGTTACAGCATCAAGCCCGGTCCGACCGACAAAAACCCTGTCAGCAGCCCCTTTGTCTATGCCGATGCCAAGGGCAAGCCTGCACTCGATTTCCCGCGTTACTTCCGTGAGCATTGCGGCGGCCAGACCCCTGATGTGGTGACCTTCCTGCTCGGCATCAACGATTGCTTCCATGTGAAGGCCGATGACACCGCAGCGGTGGGCAAGACCATTGATGGAGCGCTCGACAATGCCGACAAACTCATCACCGCCTTCCATGCGGCAGCACCGAATGCCGTGTTCGCGGTGGGCCTGACCACGCCGCCGAACTCGCGCGAGGAAGGCTTCGAGGCCAATTACCATGGCAAGTACCATCGCTGGGGCTGGAAGCAGATCCAGCACCGCCTTGTGCGGCGCATGATGGAGCGCTTTGGCAATGGCAAGAAGCCCGGCGTGATCCTCGTCCCCACGGAATTAAACCTCGATCCCGTCGATGGCTATCCCGTTAACAACGGCGTGCATCCCAATCCGGTCGGTTACGCGCAGATCGGCGTAAGCTATTATGCCTGGCTCAAAACATGGCTCGCCGCCGCGAAGTGACGCCTGGTCATGCGTCCCAAGGAGTGACGGCGTCCCGCCGTCATCAGCTGCTCGGAGGATGACAAAAAATTGGCGGACAAAAAGATGGGGTTCACTTGTTGATCCTGATTCTCGTTCGCGTGATCATGGACACCTTTTGAGGTCTTCGCATCGAACTGCCCACGGTCCCAAGGAGTGACGGCGTCCCGCCGTCATCGGCCGCACTGAGGATGACAGAAAAATTGGAGGACAAAAAGATAGGGTTCACTTTTTGATCCTGACGCAAACCGTTGTGAGTGGACCGGTTGGGGCTCGAAGCAGCGCCTGCCAAAAGGTGCCCAAAACAAATGCCCCATTTTTTTGTTCGCCAATTTTTTTGTCAAACTTCCGCCCGGTCCGGTAATGGCCATTGCACCTCGACACCGGCGATCCCCGCAACTTCACGCCCCTGCCCGCCGTTGACAGCCCCCATGAAAAGACTGGGTCTGCTCGCCATCGTGTCATTGTCCAGCGCCCTGGCGCAGTCACAGCCATGGCTCTGGCAGGAGGACCGCGTGCCAGACCTCGGTTTCAATTTGGATGCCGCCCAGGTCATCAAGGTTACATCTCTCGATTCGACCGGTCCTGGGACGCTGCGTGAAGCCCTGCTTACCCCGGGGCCGCGCATCGTCGTGTTCGAAGTGGCGGGCGTGATTGATCTGGAGGCGAAGGGCATCCGGGTCGAGGCCCCGCAGTTGATTGTGGCCGGTCAGAGCGCGCCCAGTCCCGGGGTGACGGTGATTCGCGGCACCCTGCAAATCAAGGGCAGCCAGACCCTGATTCAGCATCTGCATGTGCGGCCCGGCGACGCGGGGCGGCCGAAGGGCAGTGGCTGGGAGCCCGACGGCATGTCCACCAGCGGCGCGCCGCATGATGTCTGGTTCGATCATTGCTCGTGCACCTGGGCAGTGGATGAAAACCTCTCCGCCACCACCTTCAAAGCGCCCACCGGCGAGCCCACCCGCCGTGTGCATCTGCGCGACTGCCTGATTGCCGAAGGCCTGAACCATTCCACCCATCATAAGGGGCCGCATTCCAAAGGCACGCTGATCGATGCCGGCACCCAGGAGGTGGCTGTCGTTCATTGCCTGTACGCCAGCAACGTCGAGCGCAATCCCGTCATTCATCCCGGCACGTCCGCCGTGGTGGTAAACACCGTGATCGCCAATCCGGGCCAGCGGGCCATTCACACCAGCAGCTCCGGCAAAAATGCGGATGTGCCAAAGGCTCGGGTCGCCATTGTCGGCAATGTGGTGCTGTTCGGCGAAACGACCAAAGCCGGAGCCGCCGTATTCGAAGGCGATGCCGATGGTTTTTTCAAGGACAACGAAGGCTATGGATGGGATGGCCGGCCGGTGCCCCTGCTACGCCAGCCCTTCGTCACGGCAGAGAAGCCACCCTTATGGCCGCAGGGCCTGAAAGCCACCAGCACCACTGCCGCATTGTGGCATGTGTCGCGCTTCGTTGGTGCCCGGCCGAAAGAGCGCGACGCCATCGACCAGCGCATTATCACCCAGGCGCTCACCGGCCAGGCCCACCTGATTGACAGCCAGGAGGAGGTGGGTGGCTATCCTCCGATCAAACCGGTGCGCCGCCCTCTCGATGTGCCCGCCACGCATCGCCACGAGTGGCTGGAGAAGATGGCGCGGGAGGTGGAGTAGCCTGCTATTTGTGCGCCGTCAGCATTGTCCCAAAGCTCCCGGTTTGACCTGACTTCGTTTGATTCGCACATGCTGTTACCCGTCGACAGGGTGCAAGGGAGTGGCCAGAATCTTCTGGTAGAAGGCCAGATCCAGCCAGTTTCCAAATTTGAACCCAGCCTGACGAATGGTGCCGCAATGGGTGAAACCCAGTCGCTCATGAAGGGTGATGCTTGGCTTGTTCGCCGCGTCAATCGCCCCAATTAGGACATGGTAGTCCTGCGTCCGGGCAGCCTCGATCACCGATTCCAGAAGACGACGCCCAACACCCTGGCCCCGGAAACGGGTATCAACGTAAACCGAATGCTCGACCGAGTACTTATAGGCCGGATAAGCCCGGAAGGTGCCGAAGCTGGCAAATCCCATCAGCTCACCGTCATCTCCCTCCATGCCAATGACGGGATAATTCCCTTTCGCCTTCGTTTCGAACCATGCCTGCATCATCTCCGCCGTGCGAGGCTTGTAGTCATAGAGGGCGGTTGAGTTGACGATAGCCTCATTGAATATCGCGAGTATCTGCCCGGCGTGTGTCTGATGATCGCATTGAATGATTTTCATGGCAGGGGAGGATCACGCCTGAAGTGTGACGGGTCAGTCTACGATTCGTCGATTGCGTTGAGGTCCTTGTAGAAGATCACGTCATCATGCGGGGTGGTTCCGTCCGGATCAAAGGCAAAGTCGGGGATCGTCCCCACATAGGCCCACCCCAGCCTCCTATAAAGTTGCTCAGCGGTGCTGCCGCCCTTCGTGTCCAGTGTCAGCAATCTAAAACCGGCGTGGCGCGCCTCGGCCACCATGCCTTGCATCAGCCGGGTGCCCAAACCTGAGCGTCGGCTCCTGCGATGGACGAGCAACTTCGCAATCTCCGCGCGATGCGGCTGGTTCGGCGCCCAGGCCGGGTGGAGCTGGACGCTGCCAGCAATTCCTTCGGCATCGCGGGCGACGAGGAAGATCGCCCGGGGGCTGGAGGTGGATAGAGTCTTTCGCCACCCATATTCAGCGGCTTCGAGCCTGAGCGGCGCGAGAAAACTCACGGCGGCTCCAGACTCAACCGCATCCATCAGCAGGTGGGCGAGAGCCCGCAGATCGGCGCCGCCCACCGGCAGTGTCAATCGCTCGATCATCGGTGTCTGCATGGTGCTAAAAATAGCCCGAGACCCTTCTGTTCGCCAGATGAACCTATGCCTTGTGACGATTCTTCAGGGCGGTGACAAGGCCGCGGGTCGCGCATGCCACGCCAAAGGCAACGATGACCATGCCGACAAGACACAGCGTCACGTTGGAAGCGGCCAACGGTTCCTGCGCGCGCCACTTTGCGATCTCCGGAAGGATGAGCCCGACGCCGATGGCCAATGCGGCGGTGATGGCAAGGAAGTATCTGAGTTTCTGTTTCATAAGGTTAGGGTCGTTGAGTTTGGCGTTTTGAAATTCGCGGTGGAGATCGATGCCGGGACCCAGTCGTCGGGCGGCTTCTTCAAAGGCCTGCGCTGCGCCGGCCCCTTCGCTCATGCGGTGCTCCACATCGTCGCGCAGATGCGATTCCAGCTCGTCGATCAGTTCTGGATTTTTGACGCCGGCGGCCATCATCTGACGCCGCCACTGTTCGATGGATGAGTCGAGATCAAACATAGTTCTCCTTTCGCAAGGATTGCATAACCGAGTGTACCAAGTTCCAGTGCTCCTGATGTTCTTCCAGCGCGGTCTTGCCATCTTTCTTAATGGCGTAGTATTTCCGCTTGCGCCCGTTCTCCGCCGACCAACGGGCAGTAATGAGCCCCTTTTTTTCCAGCCGGTGAAGCACGGGATAGAGCATCCCGTCAGTCCATTCCATCTTGCTGCCGGAGCGTTCCTTGATCTCCTGAATGATCGCGTAGCCATAGCTTTCGCCCTTGGCCAGCAGCGACAGAATCAAAGGCTCGGTGGAAGCGGCGATGAGTTCTTTACCAATCATGAGACTATTAATACATAGCAACGCTATGTATTGCAACCCCGTTTTTTGGAACGGCTCATTTAGTTGTCGATTCGTGGCTTACTTCCCTGCCGTCCATTGGTGGGAATGCAGGCACTCTGAGGATGACAAAAAATGGGAGGACAAAAAGATGGGGTTCACCTTTATCATCCTGACTCATACCATTGTGAGTGGACACCCTGGTCCCCAAAAGCTCGCCCGCTGGTAAGCAAAAAAACAATCCCTCAATTTTTTTGTCAAAACTCCGCCATCGCGCGCCCATGCAATACCTGACGAGACGCAGGCAAATCACTTCCGTGCCGTGAGCGGCAGCAGAGCGGCGTCCACGCGCATGCAGCGCAGAGTGCCCTCTGCGTTCCAGCCGGGGGGATTCAGCAGCACGCCGGTGATGTGGGTGGGCTTGCCGCCGACGATGTAGCTGGTCTTCACCAGCGTGAAGCGCAGCGAGCCATCCTTGAGGCGCTCGACCTGCTGGGGCTTGTCACTGTCCACCAGTCCGTCTTCGGTGAAGTAGATGATCTTGGCAGCGTTCGCGGCGCTCACGGCACCGGCACCTTTGCCGGGCTTGAGTGTGAGCACAATCTTGTCCTCGCCTTCGGCGGCAGTGGCCGTCCAGGTGTTGCTTGGGCGCGGCCGCAGGTCCAGCTCGTGGTGGATCTTGTCATGCCATGGCTTGTTTATGGCCGGCTGCGGCGTGGCTTTGACGGGCAGGGTGAGGCTGAGGTCTTCAAAACCGGGATTGCACTGGCGGTTGCAGACCATGTAGGAGGCCTTGCCGGCGAGGGTGATGCGAGTGCCGTCTTTGAGGTCGGCTGGGGGTGTGATCTTGATCGGCAGGACGACATCGCGCTCGTACCCCTGGGCCTTGATTTGAAACATCAGTACGCTCTGCGGTTCCGGCCAGGTGATGGGCCCGGCCTTGAACCCGGCGGGCAGGTCCTTCCATTTAATGTTGGTGGGCACGCCCACGACACCGGGGAATTCCCAGTAGGAATGCCAGCCCTGCCCATGATGCAGCGCAAGGCCCACGTAGAAGGGCTGGCCGGGCTGGATGCTGGTTACTTCACTGACTAGTCGCAGGGTGAGGGGAGCGTCATCCTCCGCAAGCGCGGGCAGGCCGGCTGCCAGCAGCAAGGCGGTGGCGGCAAGAATTCGATGACAAGGGAAAGGCATGGCGATGAATACGCCACAGTGCTGGTCTTTTGCCACGGAAAAGGCTGAGCCAAGCTTGGCGCTTGCCAGGACAAAGGCGAGGCGCATAGGTGGAGGACGATACGCTCGTTGCCTTTCTTATGAAATTCCTTCGTCACTTTCTGTCCGGTTATCGTCTGCCTTTCGCGCAGCTTGAGCAGGAGAGCGGCGGCTCGAATCTGCTACGGCGCAAGCTGTGGATCCTCATCGCGCTGGTGGTCATCGCTGCCGGGATCTTCAAGTTCTTCACGGGCACCAAGGATATCCAACACGAGGTCGCCGGACACGAGCCGCGCGTGGCCAAGGTATCTCCAGAAGGGGAAATTCGCCTGGGGCTGGTCCTGGCACAAGAGGTGATCCGACAGTTCGGCGGCGAAGTGGCAGACCCGAAGGCCACTGGGCTGGTGAGACGGGTGGGGCAGCGCATTGTCGATTCCACTTCGGTGCGGGCCACCCCCTTCCGGTTCCGGTTTCATCTGCTGCGGGATGACCAGACGATCAACGCATTCGCCCTGCCGGGCGGTCAGATTTTCATCACTGCCGGACTCTTGAAGGTGCTCAAGAACGAGGAGCAGCTTGCCGCAGTGCTAGGTCATGAGATGGGTCATGTGGTGGGCCGCCACCCGATCCAGCAACTCGCCGGGAGCGAGCTTCTGCAATCGCTGACACAGGATACGGGACCCGCGGCCTCCAGCGGGCGTGACCAAAGCTCCATGCTGTCAGCCCAGTACGTGGACAGCTTGATGCAGTTGAAGCATGGGCGAGACGAGGAACTGGAGGCGGATGCGCTGGGGGTGCGCTTTTTGATCGAGTGCGGCTACGATCCGGAGAACATGATCGGCGTGATGGAAATCCTCACGAAGGCCGGCGGCTCCCGCCAGCCGCAAATATTGAGCACCCATCCTGATCCAGGCAACCGCATGGAGCACATCCGCGCGGAGATTGCGAAGTGCAGGAAGTCGTGAAAGTAAAAAGGGATAAGTGAAAAGTGAAAAGGGATGGGTCCTGAAAAATCGACGGCCAAGCAGGTCGTGCGTGCTGAGCATTCATCCCTTTTCACTTTTCACTTATCCCTTTTCACTTCCCTACGATCTCAGCATTCCCATAAACCCCTTGGGCAAATGCACGCCGGCGACGGCGAGACCGATCATGGCGAGGCTGGCGCGGGGGCGGTAGGCGATGTAGCGGCCCTGCCAGTCCGGATGGTACTTGCGCTTGAAGTCGAACAGGGACTTGTAGCCGTAGAGCTGGTTGAAGTTGTCGAACAGAAACTTCACGGCGCGTTCGCCGCGGTTCTCAAGGCCTTCCCCGGCGTTGACATTGGCCAGCGGGGCATTGCCCAGGCTGACTTCCTCAACGCCCTTGAGCTTGAAGTGGTCGATGGCCTCGACGATGAGGAAATCCATCACGTCCTTGGCTTCCGCGCGACCGCGCATCAGGTCCAGGCAGTACCCCTTGCCCTGGTTGTAAGGGAACCAGGTGGCGAAGGTCTCGATGCGGCCCTCGGGATTGCGCACGATGGCGACGCCGTGCTCGCGGATCAGGTCCACGTTGAAAGAGCCCAGATCGAAGGTCATCTCGCCGCCGCTCTTGCTGTCCAGCCAGGCCTTCGAGAGCAGTTGAAGCTGTGCCTCCAGACCGTGGTCGGGATGGGGCGTGGCATCGTACCACTGGAACTGCAGGCCGCCCTTGCGCGCCTTGTTGCGGGCGGTGCGCAGGTTTTGGAACTTGCCGCCTTCCAGCTTGAATTCATTCACCGGCAGGCGCGCATCTTCGCCCACCTTGAAAGTGAGCAGACCGGCGTCTTCATAGTGTTTGCGGTTTGACACGTGGCTGCAATAGAACAGCGGCTCCCAGTCCTGACGGGCGCAGAAATGCACGAACTCCTGGATGGCTTTGGCCCGCTTGTCCTGGGGACAGATGGGGTCGGCCAGAACGACGGCGAAGTTGCGCCACAAGGCATAGGCAACCACTCCGGAGCCATCCGCGGTGAAGTAGTAGCACTTGTCCGGCAGCAGGGCGAAGCTGTCCATCGGATCGATGCCATGGCTGGCGATGAAATCCTTGACCCGCGCCACCTCTTCGGGTGTGGCTTCTTTGGAGCGATCCACCACCGGACGCAGCAGCAGCACCAGCACGGACAGCGCGCTGAGCAGCCCGCCCACCCGCAGGGTGCCCAGGAAATTGCGGGCATAGCGGCTGCCCTGGCGATCGAGGTTGGATTTTTGGGCGAACACTCCCGTGATGGCACCGGAGGCGCACTCGCTCAAGGTCAGCCCCTGGCCATACGCACCGCGCTCGCTGAGCTGTCGCAGGCTCAGGAAGCCATAAAGGAAGAGCAGCCCGATGAGGGCGAGGGCGACCTTCCAGGCCAGCCCCAGCGACGGCGCATCGGACCTGGCGATGAACTGCTTGCGCCAGCGGATCAGCGGGATCAGCAGCACCAGGGCCGCCAGGGCATGATGCCAGTCGAAGGCGCGCGCAAGATGCAGCACCACGGAAGCGGCCAGCAGCGTCACGGAGAGCAGCCAGGCCATGTGCTTGTGCCGGCGCAGACCGCGGGCCAGCGCCACGAAGGCGATGCCGGAGAGCAGCAGCAGCAGCCGGCTTTTCTCGCTTACGCCCAGCGGCAGCCATTGCTCCATCCATGCCAGCACGCCCGGAGGTTTCTCAAACAGGGCTTCCAGTAAATTGATCACCCCCATGGCCAGGACCGCCCAGCCCAGCACGCGCACTGAGTGCTTGCGCGAGAAGATAAAGAACAGCACCAGGCCGATGGCAATGACTGCGATCGGCCACAAAGGTGAGAGGCCAAACGGCAGGCCCGAATCCTCCGTGGGCGCCCCCGCGCTGTCATCACCCAGCACCCAGTCCATGCCACGGAGCAGGCGCTCTTGGAAGGACGGCGCCGGACCATCGAACCCATGGTTCGCTCCAGGCACCAAGTAGAGCATGTGGGGTGATTTCAGCGTCCTGATCCAGGCCGAGCTGGCCATGAAATCGGTTGTGCCATGGAACTGTGCCACCCGCAGTCCGGCCATGTTTTTGCTGAACTGCGCAAGGTCATAGGTGCCCGGCCCCTTGGGTGTGAGGCCCAGTTCATCAGAGGAGCGCAAGCCCCAGCGACCGCGGCTGTCGGCACTCAGCATGAGGACCCCGTGAAGTTGCTTGGGGTGGTCCTTCCAAGCCGCCGCCGGCACGCACGCGACCGCGCCCATGCTCCACCCGCCATAGATCAGAGGCAGGTCGTCCCGCTTGCTCTCCTTCATCGCCGCCCGGCTGATGGTCGCCATGTCCGCGCCCAGCATTTGCTGGCTGAAATCGGTGGCTGAGTACTCGCGCAGATTCACCCCCGCACAGATCACGCCGGTCTCGCTCAGCCATTGGCAGACCACATCCTCCCAGTCGCTCCAGCCGCCATCGCCCGAACCAAACACCAGGATGGCCCGGGGGTTTTCCGTCTGTGCGGGGTACAGCCTGAAAGTGGCCTTCCCGCGCACCAGTTGCACCTCTACATTCTTGGGCTCCAGGTCATTTCCCTCCTGGGCATGGGAACTCCCCGCTGCGGACACCATCAGGAGTGCGGTTACGCACATCAGGCGCAGGCTGTAGTGGATTGACGGGAAAAAAAGCATGTGTGGGAGCCTCAATACAGAAAGTCAGTGTCGCCGCTAGCCGGAATTGTCATCAACCGTGTGGCGATCCGCTCGATACGCCTGTGGCGGTCACCACAAAAGAGATCATGACCAAATTAGCCTGGGCAGTCAATCAGTCCGTCCCTTCTGCCGCTAATTTCGCACACGCCGCATCGGCGGGTGCCTCATACGACGCCTTCAAGATGATCACGGGGGCAGTTTCATCCACGCTTCCCCTGGCAGTTCAATGTGGGCAGAGACCCGCGCTTGCAGTTCCTCGACGAGGTCCGGTTCCATGTACTCGAAGTCATCAGGGATGCCCAGGGTGATCACCTGCTTGTCCTGCATCATGTCCGCGAAGCTGAGGCGCAGTTTCTCCAGGTGGCGCTTCTCCATGACAAACACAAGATCGGCCCAGCCCAGCATCCCTTCTGTCACCACGATACGCGCCCCGGGCTGGGTACCGGCCGAACGCACCTCGAAACCAGGCATGGCGCTGAAGATGCGCTCCGCCGTGAGGCTGCGGAACCGGTTGCGCGAGCAGATGAAAAGCAGCTTCATGGTGACGCGCCGCCTGTCGCCCGCTTTGCCGGGTCGTGCAACGGCGCGTACGATTGATCCGCCTTCCGACGTTGTCGGCGCCACCGTGAAGCTCGTCGTCCTGTGCCTCGACCTGCTCACCCAGTGCAAGGTGGAATGCGCGTACCATGTCCTTCCTGGCGTCACGCATTATGAGGTGTACAAGGAGGCTTGTGCCGCAGCCACCCAGCTCGAACTGGACAGGTTCAAAAAGCATTTCCATCTTCCGTGAACAAACAAGCCATCCTCGACCAGATCATCGCCAGCCTTCGCGCGGAGCTCGACACCTGCCTCAACGCCGCCAAGGCCTCCACCGCAGCCGCCACGGATCCTGACAGCAAGGCCGAAAACAAATACGATACGCGCAGTCTCGAAGCCTCCTACCTCGCCCGCGGCCAGGCCTTTCGCGTGGCAGAGCTCCAGGAGGCGCTGCATGCCTTTGAATCGCTCAGTGTGCGCCGCTTCGAAGCGGGCGATGCCATCGGCCTCGGCGCGCTGGTGCAGTTGACCAGCGATGAGGGACCCAGCTTCTATTTCATAGGCCCTGCCGCTGGAGGAACGGAGGTGCGGCATGAGGACTGCGAAGTGCTGGTGATCACGCCGGGGTCACCACTGGGACAGAAGTTGATGGGCCGGACAAGCGGGCAGCGGATTGCGATGCCGGTGGGGCAGGCGGTGGTGAGCGCGGTGAGGTAAGTGCCCGCCTGCCCACGCTCCAAGGAGCGAGGGCGTCCCGCCATCGTCGGCACAGCTGAAGCGTTTCGGCCTTGATTCGCCCCCCTCACTTCTTCAGCCGGATCAACAAATCCTTGCTCTCGACGCTCTCGCCCACCTTCGCGCAGATCTCCTGCACCGTGCCGGCGCCAGGCGAGGAGATGGCGGCGAACATCTTCATGGCTTCGAGGGTGAGCAGGGTTTCGCCCTCCTTGACCTTCTGGCCGACGCTGACCGCGATGCTGGCGACCATGCCGGGCATGGGGGCACCGACCTGGGTGGCATCGCTGGGATCGGCTTTGGCGCGGGTCACCACTTCCTTGGCCAGGATCTTGTTGGTGACGGTGGTGTGACGGGGGTAGCCGTTGAGCTCGAAAATGGCGGTCTGCTGGCCGTTCTGGTCGGGGTCGGTCAAGTTGACGAGGCGGACGAAGAGCGTCTTGCCCTCTTCCAGGTGGACGTTGATTTCCTCCTTCTGCGGCAGGCCATAGTAATAGGCGGGCGTGGGGATCACGCTGACGTCGCCATACTCCTTGCGGAACTCGGCGAACTTCATGAACACATCGGGGTACATGAGGTAGCTCCACACATCGTCCTCGCTGGGCTTGCGCTTGGTCTTGGCTTCCAGTTCGGCGCGCACGTCCTCCAGCTTGATCTTGGCGGCGTGCATCCCGGGGCGGCCTTTGATGCGCTTGCCACCCTTGCCGACGATGGCATCGGCCAGAGCGTTCCACTTCGTCCAGGAGTCCTTGGCTTCCTCGGGCTCAAGGCCGTAGAAAGGCTCGCCGAGCCAGCCTTCAAACATGCTGGTCACGTCCTTGCTCCACTTGGTGCCCTGAAGGTTGATGATGTCGTTGGGCTTCACGCCGCGGGCGACGCATTCGATGGCGAGATCGCCCACCACCTTGCTGCTGGGCGTCACCTTGATGATGTCGCCGCAGAGCTGGTTCACTTCCGCATAAGCGTGCGCGATCTCGGGCCAGCGGGCGGCCATGCCCATGCCGGTGGCCTGCTCCTTGAGGTTGGTGTACTGGCCGCCGGGCATCTCGTGCAGATACACCTCGGCGGTGCCGTAGGGCTCGCTGGTGTCGAAGGGCTTGTAGAAGGCGCGCACGGCAGCCCAGTAGTCGCTGAACTCCTGCAGCGCATCGGCGTCCAGGCCGGTGTCGCGCGGGGTGTGCTGTAGGCTGGCGACGATGCTGTTGAGGTTGGGCTGCGAGGTGCCGCCGCTCATGGAGGCGATGGCGGCATCGGCCACATCGACTCCGGCATCGGCGGCGTTGAGAATGCTGCTGGCGTTGAGGCCGCTGGTGTCGTGCGTGTGGAAGTGAATCGGAATGCCAATCTCGTCCTTGAGGGCCTTGATGAGCTTCTTGGCGGCATACGGGCGCACCAGCCCGGCCATGTCCTTGATGCACAGCATGTGGGCGCCCATCTGCTCGAGCTCCTTGGCCAGCTTGATGTAGTACTTGAGGCCGTACTTGTCGCGCTTGGGGTCAAGGATGTCGCCAGTGTAGCACACCGTGCCTTCGCAGATCGACTGCGTGTCTTCGCGCACGGCCTCCATCGCCGCCGTGAGGTTAGGCAGGTAGTTGAGGCTGTCGAAGATGCGGAAAATGTCCATGCCATTGGTGGCGGCATGCTTGATGAAGCCCTTCACCACGTTGTCCGGGTAGTTGGTGTAACCGACGGCGTTGGAGCCGCGGAACAGCATCTGGAACAAGATGTTGGGCACCTTGGCACGCAGCTGGCGCAGCCGGTCCCAGGGATCCTCGCGCAGGAAGCGCATGGTCACGTCAAAGGTGGCACCGCCCCACATTTCCATGGAAAACAGGTTGGGCGTGCGCCGTGACACGGCGTCGGCCACGCCGAGCATGTCAAAGGTGCGCATGCGCGTGGCGAGCAGGGACTGGTGGGCGTCGCGGAAGGTGGTGTCGGTGATGAGCAGGCGCTTTTGTTTTGCCACCCATTCGCGGCAGAATTTCTCCGGCCCCATCTGGGTGAGCAGCTGCTTGGTACCGCTCGGTGGCTCGGTCAGGCGCAGGGCCGCATCCTTGATTGGCAGCGGTGCGGCGGGCATCTTGCCCACGGTCTTGAGCGTGTAGCCTTTGGCGAAGGGGTTGCCGTTCACCACCACATCCGCGATGTAGTTGAGCAGCTTGGTGGCGCGGTCTTTGCGCCTTTCGAACTGGAACAGGTGCGGGTTGGTGTCAATGAAGCGCGTGGTTGCCGCACCGGCGCGGAAGGTGGGATCGGCGATGACGTTTTCCAGGAACGGAATGTTCGTCTTCACGCCGCGGATGCGGAATTCGCGCAGAGCGCGGTCCATGCGGTCGAGCGCCTGTTCATAGGTGCGGGCGAAGGCCGTGACCTTGACCAGCATGGAGTCGTAGTAGGGTGTAATGACCGCGTTGGTGGTGCCCAGGGCGCCGTCCAGGCGGATGCCGAAGCCGCCGGCGCTGCGGTAGGTGAGGATCTTGCCAAAGTCCGGCGTGAAGCCGTTCTCAGGATCTTCCGTGGTGATGCGGCACTGGATGGCGTAGCCGCTCTTCTCCACCTGGTCCTGCGCGGGCAGGCCGAGGGGTTCTTCATGAAGCTGGTAGCCCTGGGCAATGAGGATCTGCGAGCGCACGATGTCAATACCGGTGATCTCCTCGGTCACCGTGTGCTCGACCTGGATGCGCGGGTTCATCTCGATGAAGAACCATTCGCCGCTGTCCACATCGACGAGGAACTCAACGGTGCCGGCATGGGTGTAGCCCACCTCCTTGGCAATCGCGATCGAGGCGGCGCACAGGCCGTCAATGATGTTCGAGTCCACCCGGTAGCTGGGGGCCTGCTCGATCACCTTCTGGTGACGCCGCTGCACGGAGCAATCGCGCTCATGCAGGTGCAGCACGTGGCCATGCTTGTCGGCCAGGATCTGCACTTCGATGTGCTTGGCACGGCCCACGAATTTCTCCAGGAACACCGCGCCGTTGCCAAACGAACGCTTGGCCTCGGTCTGCGCCTCCTCGAGCAGCTTCTCAAGGTCTTCGGCCTTCTGCACCACGCGCATGCCGCGGCCGCCACCGCCGAAAGCGGCTTTGATGATCAGCGGAAAGCCAATTTTCTTCGCCACCGTGACGGCTTCCTTCTTGGATACCACCGCGTCCTTCGTGCCTTGCAGGGTCGGAATCTTGAGTTTCTCGGCCACATTGCGGGCAGCGGTCTTGTCGCCCATCATGTCGAGCACCCGCGAGTCGGGGCCGATGAAGAGGATGCCCGCATCCGCGCATGCCTTGGAGAACTCCGGGTTCTCCGAAAGGAAGCCGTAGCCTGGGTGAATGGCATCCACGCCCTTCTCCTTCGCCAGCGCAACGATGCCTTCGATGTCAAGGTAAGCGCCCAGCGGTCCCTTGTCCCTGTTCAACTCGTAAGCTTCGTCCGCCTTGAAGCGGTGCGGGCAGAAGCGGTCCTCGGCGGCGTAGATGCCGACCGTGCGAATGCCCAGTTCCGTGGCTGCGCGCATGACCCGGATGGCGATCTCCGAGCGGTTGGCGACCATCAGCTTCTTGATGGGGCGCACGGCACCGAAGGCGGACTTTGGGTTGCGGAAGGCGTCTTGGGCGGCTTTGGCGTTCTTGGCAGACATGGAGCAGGAGAATGGGTGGGGTCGGATTCTGGCATTTTATCGGGCTGGCGGCAAGTGACTAAACTGTTGTTTTGACATGTCTATCTATCACATGGTAGAGAGGCGATCTTTGAATGGCCAAACGCAAAGACATTTCCCGTACCGACATCCTTGATGCCGCCCTGGCGCTTCTGCACGGGCGTGGCTATCAGGGTTTCAGCTTCCGCGATCTGGCCGGTGAAATAGGCATCAGCAGCGCCAGCCTGCACCATCACTTCGCCACCAAGGGCGACCTGTGCGCCGCCGTGGTGCTGCGTTACCGCGACGGCTTGAACCGCCGGCTGGCGGCGCTGGCGGCCGAGCACGATGACTGGTCGCGGCGCTGGCGGCTTACAGCGGCCCTGTTCACCCGGGCCGGCAGGGCAGGGGATCTGCTCGGGGCACTGGCCGCCGGCTTCGCCACCCTGCCCCTGCCGGTCCGCCAGGAAGTCGTGTTGCTGCACAGCAATCTCACCGGCTGGCTGGCCCGCTTCGTGACCGAAGCCCGGAGGCGCAACGAACTGCCCCAGGAGTGCGACGCCGAAACGCTGTCCCATTCCTTGCTGGCTCTGCTGCAAGGCGGCCTGCTGCTGGAACGCCTGGGCACTCCGGGTGCCATGGCCGGGATGCTGCGGCAGGCGGAGGAATGGCTGGGACTATGAACCGAATGATGACCCTGCCAGACATGCCTTGCCCCCTCACCCCAGCCCTCTCCCGCCGGGAGAGGGGGCCTGACGGGGGCGTGGCTTGCAGCGTTCCCAGGCTTTCGAAGCAGGCGTAAACGAACTCCCTCTCCCGGCGGGAGAGGGTTGGGGTGAGGGGCCGGAGCGGCCCCCGGCCTCGCACGCCAACTCGCTGGGCGATCCAAAAGACGTGGGTCAAAGACATCTCAACCCACCGCACTCGCCAATCCATTTCCGCTTGTCTCTTCCTGTGCCTTTTCCATGATCGGCATTGCCCGTGACTTCTCGATGGTCATCGCCCTACGAATTCCTTCCGAAAAGACCAAGCCGCCCATCAACCTGGCGGGCTTCAGTGTCCGCCATCTATCCGAGGATTCATCACTTGCTAGGAGCAGGTTGGCTAGAACGCACGCGGGATATAAACTCAGCGATGTCATCAAAAGTCACTATCTCGCTCCCCAACGAGGCAATATTTTCGACAAACTGCATTGGCACTATGGTACTAGTTACGAGGACGGGCACTACGACATGCGGCCTTGGTGACGCTCTGATTACACGGAAAAGTTCACAAGAGTGGTCTTTCAGCCATTGACATCTGCGCAGGTGGCGAACCATTCTCTCGCCCTCTTCGCCCTTGAATGAACGTAGTTGCTCTCCGATTTCGGCTACCGTTCGGGCGATCCGCAGGTGCTTGCATTCTACAGCGTAGATTGTCGCGTATTGCTCATCCCAAACAAGAACGTCTAGGTCACCGTAGCTGTCGTTTGCCCCAAATTCATGCATCGAAACTCCGTCTCTTGCCGAGAGGCCCGCTTCTGTAAATTCATCCCGCACAAGTGTCTCGAAGGATCTGCCGATATTCCGATTCACCTCACCGACCCATGATCGCATTGTCTGCGAGCGAAAGTATTCATTTGGCAGTTCCCCGTCTAGCAAACGCTCGAATAGCAGCAACACGGCCTGACCGACCAAAGCTGGAGCATACACGATCATGCCGGTACTACCGTCCTGAATGGCCACAAAAGGACGAGCCAACAACGACAACCGTCTTCGATACCGCCAGGGATGCCAATCCTTTGCGGTATAGTCCTTTGGCGTGGACTCCCAGCTGGATCGCGGTCTCAGACTGAACTGGTTGAGGACGCGCCTTGCCTCGGTGTCGCCGATCCCCGCTTCGGCGAGTATTGACAGTAACTCTGATTCAGTCCTCATTACAACCAGTGACCCAGTCTTTACTCCGTCTACCTGAATCGCACTGGCGACATCTGCAGCACATTCAGGTGACACACCGTACTCGGACAGAAAGGCTGCACGAAAGCCTTTCCCCAGTTCACTTGAGTCCGTAGCATGATCGCCGCCCTCTGAGCCAATCTCATTCCTAGAACTTTCGTAATTCTTGTCGTACGAGTTTGCTGCCGCATGAAACTGTGTGTGGAAACCTTTTGAAACAAATGGATGAATGATCCGCTCTCCATAAGAAGCGTCAACATTGAATTCACCGTTGGGACAGATGAAAACCTCTGCCGGAGTCATTTCGTAAACAATTGCATCTGAATAGTTGGCGGCCAAAATCATCACATCGGTGCCGGCCAGCAAGCCATCAAAGTCAGATTCTGTTATCGGCGGTGCCCCTGAAAGCGGAGACGTGCAGATTGCCATTTCAAGCACTACTCGAGAGGTGAGCTCTGCCGTTGCCCGCCTCTGCTCCCGGTCGTTTGCCGCCTCCTCTATTCTGTTCGGATCGTCGTAAAGAGCCAGCAGCGATCTAGCAGTAAGCCTCCAGTGATCTTTGTCCATTTCGATGGACTCGACATTGGCAAGACAGCGCCGCACAACTGATGCTCTATCAATACCCTCAAGTCGTTTTTTTATGGTCTTCCAACACTCATCAACAACCGAGTGAAGGAAATTGTTGCAATCATCCACGCCAGTTATCTTTCTTTTCCGTGAATCCCCGAGGACCTTATGACTAATTCCAAGCGTAAATGCGTTTTTATCAGATTTCTGAATGAACCTTACGGGCTCGGATTCAAAATTAGTAACAGAGTGACGGTAATCGGATGCCGTCACCATGTGGACAATGCGAGCGCCATCATCCTTAACGTAAGCGTCACGGCCAGAGCCATCTGATCTGAGTGGCATCGTAAGTGTCGTAGCCGATTGGCTACGACGTTTATGGACAAGACTTCCATCGTATTGAAGACCGACAATCGTGGCCGGGTG
>Ga0118677_10000826_pt1 | contig 67137 bp, 56 predicted proteins | sample AliMusrvi5mmetaG_FD_86154 | JGI IMG/M metagenome (GOLD analysis project Ga0118677, IMG submission 86154) | reverse complement strand
ATATGGGAGTATACCGAGTTTATGTGCCAACAAGAAACTTGGGACTTAGCCCGTCGGACGATTTATAGCCGTCTCATTCAGCATGACCGTCAACTTGTCGCACCAGGATTGGGTACTGATAGTGTCATAATTACCAACCTTGGTATGGGTGGTCTCATTGATGACCTTCTCTATAAAGTCGATGCGAAAAATTACCTGTTAGCTCACGATATTCTTGGAAACTATCATAAACGCGGCAATGATGAATTGGCCAACCGTGCAATCAAAAACTTTGGCGAAGAACAATTGCCCTTCAAAAATTTCAATGCCAATGCAGCTTGGTACTATCTCATGTTGGTTGGCAATAATCTGTTCGAAAGCTTCAAGGTTGATGTCAGCGCATCAGTGATTTCCACAACAGTTTATGCTGATACTTTTCGTCGGAAGTTTATTGATACATCAGCCAAAATTGTTCGCAATGGTAATAAACTTATTATGAAGATTACCGCAGCCTGCATGCAGCGGCTGCAATTCGACCAACTCTTTGAGCGCTGTTTAAACGTTACCGTTTTGCTGTGTTAAGCAATGATTTATGGAAATAATAAATGCACTATGCCATCTGGCATTGAACCTCTGCGGCCAAAAAGAGCCTATAGTTACTATTTTATCCAATTGTCAAGATAGTATTCAGGGTGGCTTGATACTGCTTACGCACATTGACAACGGATTTGTTCTGGAGTAATCTTTTTTGAGTATAAAATCCAGATTATGAAAGCTGTAAAGCTATAATTTTGCTTTGTTGCCTTTCTTTTTTGTATTTCTGTCCTTGAAAGAGGTACCGTTTTTCGAATAGCTCAGTTTAGGCCATAGTTGAATTGGGCTTCCGCATGCCCCAAATCAGCTGCTTGTCGAATGAAATCGGCCGCCATAACCCAACTCCCTCTTTCCCGATAATTGACCCCTGTCTGAAATAATTCTTGTGCTGTCATAGGTATTCTCCTTTATTATTAATTTTTCGCCTACTCTTTATAGGATTTTCGGCTTACTCCGTTGTTTCTTAGCATGAACGCTAACTCCTTTATCTATGCACCATATCTCACTCAAAGGTGTATATAGCCAACTATTCTGGCATGCTTTATACACCTTTGAGGTGCTTAATATTTTTTACAAATTATCAAAGGGGCTGGAAATTTTTAGTAAACTCTGTTCGCAAGAAACGCTTCTGGCAGCGATTGTGTGAAGGGAGAGTGTGAGAATGAAAATAGAAATAATGCAGGTCATCGGAGAGCAGCTTGTGGGTTTTGCCGATCTTGACATTTGCTGCAGCCAGGTAAGAGCCATGAGAGAGTGTTGAATGGGTTAACCGGAGTGACGATGAAGCGACTGCAATATAGTGTATTCTTTGGGGAATGGGAAAGTAATGGGGGCATCAAAAGCACAAGCAAACGGAGGAATGCCAGTAGGGAAGAAAACGGGGAGGGATGTACTTTGTTAAAACTGACCAGTTCTCAGATGCCAATTCTTTGGATTACGATTGAGATGCATGATGGCACCGACACGAACAGCATCACTGTCTACTCTGTAAAGCACGCCATAAGGAAAGCGATTGAGCAAACATCGACGAGTTTGCCTCGAAAACAATGGCCATGATTCAGGGAAAACCTTGACCCGATCAAAAGCACGTTTGACTTCGGCAGCAAATTCATAACCAAGTCCGGGGCATTGTTGGTTGTAATAATCCACCGCCTCAGCAAATTCCTCTTCCGCAAAGGAGAGAATGAGAATATTCATCTCTGATTGATCCTTGCAAAGACATCTTCTGCTGATGATGACTTGATTTCACCACGGTCATAAGCGTCAAATCGAGATTCGACCTCTTCTGCCCATGCAGTATCGACGGCATTGCGTGCGGCACAATCAAAACTCTGAAAAAGTTTTTCGATAAGCTCAGCCCTCTCTATAGGAAGCAAATCAAGTGCATCTTTGAAAATACGTTCTGCGACTGCCGTCATATTTTTATCCTTAAAATTATCTTTGCGATTGTACAATACACCCATGATGACCGTATTTGCAATACAGCCGAACGACCTCTTGACAAGTTATGAAGAACTAAGGTTTTTTTATCAAGAAAAAAAATGCCCGTCATGTTCGAAACGGCTTTCCAGCTCGTCCTACCAATGCCGGGCATGGGTGGTGGCGCTTTTTGCCCTGAAGGTTACAGGGGCGGGGTCATCAATCTGTTCAGAGGCAGTCATCCGACTTTGCTTTTGAGCTACGGGACGAAAACCAGGCGGAAGCCAACACCGTTGAGCCGGTTGCCGGGGGCGTCGTCGCCACGAGCAGCCGACCGACAGCTCCCGGCATAGCTGCCCCAGCCCCCGCCACGAAGCTGGCAGCTTCGGGAAAAAGTCGCCCATGATCACCTTCAAGGCAGAGCATTGCATAATGCTGCAGTAACGTGGTCTTGCCAGAACCCGGATCACCGATCAGAAGCAGAACATTGGTACGGGCATTCCCATGAAATATTTCCTGAAGGAGTGCATCCTGTGATATTTTTTTCGTTTCGACGGTATGCCCTTTATCATAAGCATCCACTTTGCCGTACAGCTCGCTGATGTGAAGATCGATAAACACATCCTCAAGTGGAAACTCGATATCCTGATAATTGTCGAGCCCACGTGATGCAACTATTCCGAACTGGTTCCTCAATCCTTCACGATAGCGCTCGTAGCTAATTATCTCTGGTCGCCCTGAAACAGTAACCATACCGTTATCACAAGCGCTTGAAGGTGACGAGCTGACTTGCTGAGAAGCATCTCTCCCCGGAATCGAATACGATTTCGTATAAGTTGGCGACTCAAAAAGACTGGTATCGAGCGACCATTTCTCTCCGGGTTTGTCCTCATAGCGGATTGGAAAGATGGTTACCCTGCCGCTGTCAAACGTGGCGTACATGGCAGCCTTTGACCATTGCCCTTTCTGGTATGCAGCTCCGGCAGCAAGCCTCAGATATCCCCCATTATCGAAAACAATGCTTTTCGTTGAGGTTTGATGGTAATGCCCCTGAAGCAAGAGATTGAATGGGTTAACCGGAATGAGGATGAAGCGCCTGCAATATAGTGTATTCTTTGGGGAATGGGAAAGTAATGGGGGCGGGTGAGCGGGTGTCGTTCCTATGCCAAAACCTCTTCCCGAAGAGTACTCATGCCTTCGCCCTCCGCTCCAAACGGACTATCAGCCCGCCTGAAGGTTTCTTTTTTTGGTTGCAATTGCAATTCATTACGCGACACTCTTTGTTTACCGATCTATCCGACTGCCGAATTGGATAGCTTTTCAATCAGCCTGCGAATATCTTCCTCACGCCATGCGACCGTTCTTTCAGAAAGTTTGACCGGCTTTGGATATAAACCCTCTGCTATTCCACGATAAAACGCCGCCTTCGAAATAGGCAACAAACCGACTATCCCTTTCCGTCTATCACCGATAACCTCAGGCAGTCTATAGAGCTTTTTAATCTCTTCCATGTACGATACCTCCCCTTATTGTTTCATAAAATATATTGCCTTCACATATAGTATAGTAAAAAATTGATAGTGCAAAACAGCGTAAAAACCGATAGCCAATCTCAAAAAGAATATATCTTTCGCTGTGTTATTCGTTATTTCTCTTTATTTATTTTTTTCTCCCTAAAACGGCTCTCACATTTATCAAAAACATTCATTCCCTCTCATTTCTTATCATTAATTATTTTATTTTTTTTTGTACGAAGCAAGAGCAAATATTATTTAGAATAACAATGACAGTAACTATAATCGCTTAAATAAAAATATTTTACAGGATAAAATCCCGTAAATACCACATAAACCATTCGCGGCATTGGCATTTACAGAAAGTTTCAATAAAATTATTTTTTCAACTGTGAGGAACATTTCCGATCGGTGGAATAAAAAAAGCCCATGTGGAAAACACATGAGCTTTCATGATAGAATGAGGTGCGTTGTTCTGTATCAGGCAAAAATCTTTACAATTCCCTGAACCGTGAACATAGTGAACGTTGTTTGAGAGTTTTTCATCGGGAGCGAAATAAATGATTACCGATGTATCCGCTGGTTTTATCCGCCGGTTAATCGGTTTTGCAGAGCACCCTTTACCTCTGCCTTCAGGCTGTCAAAAAAATCACTCCACGCCTGCATCATTCTGGTTCTTTCCTCTAAGTGCTTTGCTCTGTTATAAGCGCTTCCCAACCTGTCAGGTACTGTATGCCCTAACTGTGCCTCTATGGCATCCGGTGAAAAACCAAGCCTCTCATGTAACATGGTACGTGCCGTAGCCCTGAAGCCGTGCCCTGTTATCGTCTCCTGATTATAGCCCAATGTCCTCAACGCCTGATTGATCGTATTCTCGCTCATCACCCTTGAAGCTGATCTGCCGGGAAACACGTATTCACTGCCGGACGTAAAGGGATAAAGCTCCCTCAGCACCATAACCGCCTGTCTTGATAAAGGAATAGTCTGCGTCTGACCCTTACGGCTTGCCTTCTCCTTCAGCGTTAATTTTGTTGCCTCAATGGGTAATTGCCAAACAGCTTTCTCAAGGTCAACATCCCGCCACATCGCATGGCGCAACTCACCTGGACGAACAAAAAGCATCGGAGCAAGCTTCAATGCGCAGATCACTACAAAAGAACCGGCATAGCCATCAATATCAAGCAAAAGCATCCCCAACTTGTCAGGCTCCAAAATAGCCGCCATATTCCTCTTTATAGGCTGTTTAAGCGCCTTACCTAACCCCGCAAGCCGGATTATTCACCACATCAGGAATACTGCTCACTATCGAAAAAGTAAAGACCTGCCCGATAATAGTTTTGATACGGTGTGCCGTTTCAAAAGCTTGGCGCGCCTCAACCAATCGCAGAGCATAGCTCTTGCATCCTGCCGCCTCTCTCTCGCATCATGCAGGCTCATTGCAGGATACGCCCCAAATGACATCAGAACCACCTTGCCTTGAAAGGTATACTTAAATCGCCATAGCTTCGAAGCAGGCGCAATAGCTTACCGTTTGTATACTTTTTCTCCGGCACATAAAGAAACAAACCATCGCCATCAAAGAAAGTTTGCGATAGTACGGAATCAGGTATATCTCTGTGGAGTGCTTGAGAAGCCAGAAACACAAAAGCCCTTGTAAAACAAGGGCTTAAGGACTTAATGGGATATTAAAAAACCTTTCTTTTGTGGAGATGGCGGGAGTCGAACCCGCGTCCAGAACATTGCTCAATAAAGCTCTCACACTCATCTCAGGTGTTTGGTGTTTCGTGAACCATTGCTACACCTGTAAAGACCGATTCACTATCCCTGTTTGAATCACCCGACTGCCTTTTAGGGCAAAAACAGAGGGGGCTTACTTGCGCGAACCGAAGCTCAAGCGCTGGTTATGCCATCCGTTGGCTTTAGAGTAAGCGCCTCCCCCAACGGACGATGGCTGATTAATTAACTTGTGCTAATCAGGCAGCCATTGCATACGAATAATCGTCTGCATGTATAGTTGCATAGACTTCTTTAACGAGTCCATCCATGCTGAAACTCGGAGTGCAACTCCATTTCACATCTACCCTGTCGAAAGCCTGTCATCCCCATGCTTAACAAAGAACAAATCTAATTTGAAAGCAGTGTTATATATGCTTTTTCAACCAATAGAACAACAACTTCTCTCTCTTTTTAATTCCCTGGTACTCCCGGTCAGTTCAGGCCTGGCAGCTCAGGTGCGTTAGCTACGAGCTGGTATTCTCCTCCCTTTGAGCGCACTGAACGGCTCCACATCCTCTCATAGGCATCGCTGAATATCATCTCCTTTGAGGCTTCGGCGGTATACCACGCTCCCTCTTCAAATTCTGATTCGAGCTGCCCGGCAGTCCAGCCAGCATAACCAAGAAAAAAGCGGATTTCCGATGGCTGCATAAGGCCTGTATTGAGCAGAAAACTCAGCTGGTTTTTGTCGCCTCCCCAGAACAGTCCGGGTAAAATTTCAAGTGAGTCCTCAATGAGATCGCCCCGTAGATGAAGAAAATGTACGGTATCAACCTGAACGGGGCCACCCATGTGCAGAGGTTCCTCGATGTCCTCAAAACCGGCTATGGCTTCACAAACCTTGAATTCCATAGGACGGTTCAGAATAAAACCCAGAGAGCCCTTTTCGTTATGTTCACACATAATGAGAACTGTCCGCTTGAAATTCGATTCCAGCATATTGGCTGACGCAAGCAGAAGTTTCCCGGCTTTAAGCTTGTCAAATTCGTTTACCATGCTCTTTTATGATGTTTTTTGCTGCAGATAGTCGAGCAACTCTTCGGCATGCAGTGCCGGATTAACTTTTGGCCAGACTTTCTCAATTACTCCCTGCTCATTGATCAAATAGGTCACCCTGCTGGTGCCCATATACTCACGTCCCATAAACTTTTTCTGTCCCCATACTCCGTATGCCTCAACAATGAGTCTGTCTGGATCAGCAACAAGCCTGAACGGGAGGCTGAATTTTTCGGCAAACTTTTTATGTTTGCTCTCATTATCAATACTTACTCCAAGTATATCGACACCGAGTTTATTGAAGTTAGGGAAATTATCCCTAAAAGCACAAGCTTCCTTCGTACATCCTGGTGTATCATCTTTCGGATAAAAATAAAGAATGACCTTCCGACCTCGATACTCTTCAAGCGAAACAACGTTACCGTCCTGATCCTGAGCCAATATTGCCGGCGCAACGGTACCTTCCTCAAGAATTGCAATTGACATGAATGAAACTAATTCTGTTTATATAACCTTACTTGAATGGTAAATCAATTGCTCCTGCAAAAAGTTTCTTCACGGTACCATGAAATCTTATTCATTTTGTCCTCTATGCGCTCAAAGGCTTCAGCAGGCCATGATTGATGGACGTGAACGGATGTTTTGTCCGTCATGTTCCTGGGTGCATTATATCAACCCCCTGCCTGTTGCCGTTGCCTATACCGTCAACAAAAATAATGAACTCCTTGTGATCCGACGGGCTCATGAGCCTGCATTCAATGAGTGGGCTCTTCCTGGAGGGTTTCTTGAAACCGGCGAAGAACCTCATGAAGGATGTTTGCGGGAGCTGATGGAAGAGACGTCACTTGAGGGAAGAATCGATAGACTTATAGGCGTTTATCATCGTGATGTTGAACTCTATGGATCACTGCTTGTCGTTGCCTACAGGGTTATCGTTGCTCATGACGCCATAACGATCAACCATGAGTTGTTCGATGCCGGCTTTTATCCTCAACATCTCATTCCGGAGGTACGAATCCCGCTGCACATCCAGATTATCCTGGATGCCAATAAAACTCAGAGCCCCGCTTTCCAGCAGGCGGCATCATGACCGGGCTCATAGGTGACCAGTTCCGGTTGAACCAACCGGCAGTGCTCATCGGCAAGAGGGCATCTGCCTGCAAATCTGCACCCCTCAGGCAGATTTACAGCGCTCGGCACATTGCCCTCGATAACATGAAGCCTTTTTTTTGTTGAACCTAAACGAGGAATGGAGTTCAACAGCCCCCTTGTATAGGGGTGGAGCGGATTGCTGAAAAGCTGCGGCACCAACCCTTTTTCGACAACTCTGGAAGCATACATCACAATAACCTCTTCACAGAGCTCGGCCACAACACCAAAATCATGCGTAATGAGCATGACGCTCATGCCGGTGTCGGACTTGAGTTTACTGATAAGATCCAGTATCTGCGCCTGAACGGTAACATCAAGCGCCGTGGTTGGTTCATCGGCAATGAGCAAAGCGGGATTGCAGGAGAGCGCCATGGCTATCATGACCCGCTGCCGCATACCTCCTGAAAGCTCGTGAGGATATGAAGAAAATCGTTGTGCGGGGTTTGGAATACCGACCAGATGGAGAAGCTCGATTGAGCGACTTTTTGCTTCTGCATGATTCATCTCCCTGTGAATACGAATCTGTTCCATAATCTGGCTGCCGCAGGTAAACACCGGATTGAGCGAACTCATCGGTTCCTGGAAGATCATGGCAATCTCGTTTCCTCTCAACTGGCGCATATTTTCTTCAGAGAGCTTCAGGAGATCACTCCCTTTCCAGAAAATTTCCCCTCCGGCAAAATAACCTGGCGGCATGGGCACAAGGCGCATAATGGAGAGTGCTGTCACCGACTTTCCGCACCCGGATTCTCCGACTACCCCAAGGGTAGAGTTGCGTCCAAGTGAAAAACTCACACCATCTACAGCTTTTGCTATACCACTCCCCGTCGAGTAGTAAGTCCTGAGATTTTTCAGTTCAAGAATTTTTTCCATATATAACAGTCTTTCCTGACTGTAAAAAGTTCAGAGGGTTACTCCGCGTTTGCGGAATCAAGCATGAAAATATAGTTTGTAAGCTTCATATGAAAACGTTATCAGATTCAGACCTGCAAAGCCCTGCCGTCACCAAAAGAAATTCCAATTTTATCTTTGAGTCCGTTAAGCAATCAACTCCATACAGCTTGCTTAAAGACTCTTTAGGAGGCAGCCGGCCTGATGACCATGATGCTTTTTGCCCTATCCAGATTTCCGGGCTGCAGGGCTCACTCTCTTCGATCCTTGCAGCAGCTCTTTTTTCCGATCTGCACTCCTCGCTGATGGTGCTTTGTGGTCAGAACAGCTTTGAATTGTATGACAATGATTTTGATGCTCTTCTTCCCAAAGAGAGAATCTGCAATACTTCGGATGAACTCTCCCTGTCTATTGGGGCAATAGTGAGGAAAAAAAAATCGCTCTTACTCTCCTTTTTTGATGATCTCGATGTCACCCTTTGTAAACCACTGGATGCCGAAAATCGGATTTTTCGACTAAAAATCGACCAGGATTCGGGGTATGAAGCCCTGAAACGGTTTCTTGCCGCAAACGGCTTTGAGCAGAGAGAGTTTGTTGAGGACGAGGGTGAGTTCTCCGTTCGAGGTTCTATTATTGATGCATTTTCTTTTGGAGCAAGGGAACCTGTTCGAGTGGAATTTTTCGGAGATACCGTCATATCGCTGCGCATTTTTGACATCAACAGTCAGCTTTCAGGAAAAACATTGAGTGCGGCTGATATTTCGGCGAGCTTTACAGATTCGACAACAAACACCGCCGGAGCTGAAACAAAAATTCTTGACTATCTCGATCCTTCAACAGTTATTATCATCGATGACTCAACGGAGTTTGCCTCGCGGGATAATCATGATTCCTTGGTTCATGCACTTTCACGGTTTCGCTGTGTCAGCATCAGCCACCCTTCGGCTTCGGCAATTGACTTCAGTTCAAACGCACAAAAAAAGCTTCATGCAAATTTCCGCATTCTTGCCACCCTGCTGCAAAATGAAGCTGCTACTAATAAAAAGCCGCTTTTTGCAACCAGTTCACGCCGCGAAATCGAGGAGTTGACCGATTTTCTGACTGAGGAAATGATGAATTCTGGAAGCAGGAATACCCTTGAAGCAAGCTGGATTCCGATCAACCTGCATACCGGCTTCACGTTCGGTGATCTTGACCTTTATACTGAATCCGACATTTTCGGAAAACTTCACTCACATAAGGCGCATCGTAAACGAAAAATACGTGGAATCTCACTCAAGGATCTCCAGAAGCTTAAAGTTGGGGATTATGTCGTCCATGAGGATTACGGTATCGGAATTTTCAAATCCCTTGAAACCATAACGGTGGGAAATTCCGAGCAGGAATCTGTGCTTATAGAATATTCCGGGGGCGATCAGCTTTTTGTTAATGTTCAGAATATCAACCTGCTCTCGAAATATGCTGCTTCGGAAAGCTCCCTTCCATCGTTATCCAAACTTGGAAGTTCTAAATGGGCTGCTAAAAAGGATAAGGTTCGCAAGAAGCTTCGTGATATTGCCATAAACCTTATCACAGTTTATGCTCAGCGAAAAATGCAACCGGGTTTTGCCTTTGATGCGGACTCTATCTTCATACGCGAATTTGAGTCCTCTTTTATTTTTGACGAAACCCCCGATCAGCTTAAGGCAATCGAGGCTGTTAAAAAGGATATGCAGGAGCCTCATCCAATGGACAGGCTGATCTGTGGGGATGCGGGTTTCGGAAAAACCGAAATTGCCATGAGAGCGGCATTCAAGGCTGTGGAATCAAAAAAGCAGGTTGCCGTGCTGACTCCGACTACTATTCTTGCCCATCAGCATGCCGAGTCGTTTACCAGAAGATTTGAGAATTTTCCGATTTCCATTGCAGTTCTCAGTCGTTTTGTGACGAGAAAGGAACAATTGGAAATACTTAAAAAAATAGAGCTGGGACTGATTGATATTGTCATCGGTACTCATCGACTGGTATCGAAGGACGTTCACTTTAAAGAGCTTGGACTTCTGGTGATTGATGAAGAGCAGCACTTCGGGGTTGAAGTGAAAGAGAAACTGCGGGAACAGTTCCCTGGTGTTGATACCTTGACTATGTCGGCAACACCTATTCCCAGAACCCTGCAGTTTTCCATGCTTGGGGCACGAGATCTTTCGATTGTCTCAACTCCTCCAAAAAACCGCCAACCGGTAGAAACAATTATTACCGATTATGACCCGGCACTTATTCAATCGGCTATACGCAGGGAAATCAAACGGGAGGGGCAGGTATTTTTTCTGCATAACCGGATTTCTTCTCTTGATGATATCCTGATTACCCTGAGAGAGCTTGTGCCGTCCGCTCGGATTGTCTTCGCTCATGGCCAGTTACCCTCGAAGGAGCTGGAAAAAATCATGATGGATTTCATGCAGAAAGAGGTTGACGTGCTTATCTCCACCACGATTATCGGCTCCGGTCTTGACATATCGAATGCCAATACCATCATTATCAATCGGGCTGACATGTTCGGACTTTCCGATCTCTACCAGTTGCGCGGAAGAGTGGGACGAAGCGATCGAAAAGCTTACTGCTACCTGATCACGCCACCGCTGCACACCCTGAAAAGGGAGGCTGTTCAGCGTCTTGCCGTTATTGAAAGCTTTACAGAACTCGGATCAGGCTTTAACATCGCCCTTCGCGATCTCGATATCCGCGGTGCAGGGAATCTGCTTGGTGCTGAGCAATCCGGATATATCCATGAACTTGGTTTTGATCTCTATCAGAAAATGCTTGCGGAGACTGTGGCAGAACTGAAATCAACCGAATTCAGCCACATGTTTTCAGAAGAGGGCAAACCAACGGAACGGCAAACAAAATCTTGTGATCTTCTCTTTTTCTTTGATGCTCTCATTCCGGATTATTATGTCAACGCAACCCATGAACGCTTTGCCTATTATGACAAAATCTCAAAAGCGCCTTCAGAAGAAAAGATCGACGCCCTTGCAGTCGAACTTAAGGACAGGTTCGGTTCCCTGCCTGAGGAGGTTTCTAACCTGCTTTTGCTGACAAAACTTAAAATCACGGGATCGTCTCTCGGACTTGAAAAAATTGATATTCAAAAGCATCATGTAACCTTTTTTCTCCCTGATCAGCATGATGAAGCTCTTGGCAACAGGGATTTTTTCCAGTACCTCTTTATTTCGGTTCAGGAACCATGGATGCAAAAGTACAAACCCGGCTTTAATATGGATAAAAAAATGAAACTGCTCCTGCATCATCCAGCAGGTACAGATTCTACTCCTACCGCTTTGATCGATGAGTATTCGGCATTGCTGAAAAGACTCAACGCCGCATCAAAAGCATTGAGTTCTGAGATTTGAGTGCTGAGAAGCTGGTAACAAAAAAAGGTCCGCTTGTGGCGGACCTTTTTTATTGGATGGGATTACCGGATTAATGCTCAAAGAGCATTTCGGAATAGGTTGGCAGCTGCCAGCGGCTACGATCCACAACCTGTTCGAGTCTGTCGGCCACCTCACGCACGGTGCTCATGAACGGGAGAAGTTCATCAGCGCAATAGTCAGCTTTCTCAAACTCTGTTTTCAGTGTTTCAATCTTTTCAACAGCCTCATCAAGTTCAGCAGTAAGATCAATAAGAGTCGAAAGGTTTTCAGCGACCACTTTAAGGTTATCAGCCTGACTCTTGAGTGCCTTGTCGGAAAGTCCGATAGCATCAGCTGCGGCAAGCAGGTTATTGAAGGAGTTACCGAGATCGCCCTGGTATTCGGACACATCAGGAATAACAAAGGTCTTCAGCATGAGCTGCAGTGTGCGGGCTTCAATATCAATACCCTTGACATAGCGTTCGAGACGAATGTGGAGGCGAGCCTCAATCTCCTGATGACTCAAAACACCATATTTGATAAACATATCCTGTACATCTTTCTTAAGCAGGGCTCTGAGTGCCTGTGGGGTGTTCTTCAGGTTCGGAAGACCTCTCTCACTGGCTGCCTTCTGAAGTGCCTCGGCATAGTTGTCACCCTGGTAACGGATGGGCTTGGTAGCGGTAATCTGCTCGCGAAGTGTTTCAAGGATTGCAGATTCCTTTTCCTTTCCAGCTTTGAGTTTTGTGACAATAGCGTCAGATATTTCGTCAAGAGCTTCGGCCATAAGGGTGTTGAGCACCATGTTCGGTACAGAGGCAGCCTGGGATGAACCAACAGCTCTGAACTCGAACTTGTTGCCTGTGAAGGCAAACGGTGATGTACGGTTACGGTCGGTATAGTCCTTATTGACTTCCGGAACCTGTGAAAGACCGAGATTGAGAACCTGTTTCTCTGTTTTCAGGTCAACCTTGCCGCTTTCGATGGCATCAAGCACTCTTTCAAGCAACTCGCCAAGGAAGACGGTTACAACAGCCGGAGGAGCTTCGTTGGCACCAAGACGGTGATCGTTGCCCATACTGGCTATTGACATTCTCAGAACATCAGCTCTCTTATAGACACCTTTGAGGACGGCTACAAGGAAGACAAGAAATTGAACATTCTTTTCAGGAGTATCACCTGGATCAAGCAGATTAACACCGGTATTGGTTCCGATCGACCAGTTGTTGTGCTTTCCTGAACCGTTGATGCCGGCAAACGGCTTTTCAGCGAGAAGAAGGGCAAAGCCTTTTTTGTCCGCTATCTTTCTCATCACTTCCATGACAAGCAGGTTGTGATCAACGGCAATGTTGGCCTCTTCAAAAATCGGTGCAATTTCAAACTGATGAGGTGCAACCTCGTTGTGACGGGTCTTGGCTGGAATACCAAGCAGATAGAGCTCATGTTCAACATCCTGCATGAACTCAAGCACACGGTCTGGAATCGAACCAAAATAGTGGTCTTCAAGCTGCTGGCCTTTCGGTGGAAGGGCACCAAGCAGGGTACGACCGCACATGACAAGATCAGGACGTTCGGTATAGAATTTCTTGTCGATAAGGAAATATTCCTGTTCACAGCCGGCAAAGGTTTTTACTCGTGTGACACCAGTAACTCCAAGGACTTCAAGCAGACGGATGGCCGATTTGCTGACAGCTTCCATTGAACGTAACAACGGAGTCTTGGCATCAAGTGCTTCGCCGTGATAGGAAATGAAAACAGTTGGAATACAAAGAGTCAAATCTTTGCCTCCCTTCATAAGAAAAGCAGGGCTGGAAGGATCCCATGCGGTATAACCTCGTGCTTCAAAGGTAGTACGCATTCCGCCTGACGGAAAGCTTGACGCATCAGGCTCACCCTGGATGAGCTGTTCACCGGAAAAACGCTCGATGGGAGTACCATCGCGGTCAATGGATAAAAATGCATCATGTTTTTCCGCTGTTGATCCCGTCATAGGCTGGAACCAGTGGGTGTAATGAGTAGCGCCCTGCTCCATTGCCCACTCTTTCATGCCGTGCGCAACAACACCGGCGATTGCTGAAGATATTTTTTTACCTGCTTTGATGGTATCCTGCAAGGCGGCAAATTCCTCTTTAGGAAGTTTTGCTCGCATGGCCTTGTGATCAAAGGTCATCGAACCAAAGTAGGTGGAAACCGGAATTTTACTGTCGCTCTTCAAAAGACCCTCCTTGTTGATTTGCATGATATTGGTGTGTGTTGTCTCCGAAAAAATGAACCTCTCTTGTCTTTATTATTTCCTTGATTTTTTTTCATCAAATGTGATCAGTACCTGACGGTCCTGAAGATTGGTCCGAACGATTTCGGCACTGATCTTTTTATTTTTCTTCAACTGTGAAAGCACAAAGCTTGTATTGGTAGAAAGCACTCCGGGCCAACTCTGTATCCTTGAAAGAAACATCTCAAGTGATGCTGTGTTATGCGTCATGACTTTTAAAATATGCGAGCCTTCGCCGGTCACGGAAAAACACTCCATAATCTCATCCTCTTTCATGACATGCTCCATAAAAGACTTGTAATGCTTTGAGGAATCGATTCTTACCCGCACAAAAGCATGGATATCAAAACCGAGCTGACGCTCATCCACCTCCATGGAAAAACCTTTAATGATACCGTTCTTCTGAAGCTTATCCAGCCGCTCACTGACAGAGGGGATGGAAAGGCCGACAATTTCAGCCAGTTCGCTCAATCGAACTCTACCGTTTTCTCCAAGAGACTCAATAATTTTAAGGTCGATCAGATCAAGATGGCCCGACATAACATAATTTTGTTTAACCCAATTTTAATTGGAAATTAACCAATAATAAGAAAATAACAACCGGTTTCTTTAGAATTCGCAACTTTTTCGACAAATATCTTAAATAATTTAGGAACACCTTCGACTTTGCAGTATGACCAACGATTTTGAATGGGGTTGTTATCTCTTGAAACAGTGATTAACGAGGCTTGTGCTCTGTCAGTCGAACGTGATAGCTGTTATGTTAATTATTAAGTACTTTATTTATAAGCACAAACAGCTCATCGTTATTGACGGGCTTGGTGATGAAGCCATCGCAACCCGCGTCCTGTGCTTTTTGCCTCTCTTCTTTTGAAGTAAACGCAGTCTGGACGATAACCGGCAGGTCAGGCCGAATCTTTTTGATAAGAGTTGTCGCTTCATAACCATTCATCAAAGGCATTTTAACGTCCATGAGAACGAGATTGATCTCCGGGTGTTGCTCAACCATGATCACGGCCTCTTGTCCATTAACGGCCGACAAGGTGGTGATGTTTGCGTTTTTCAGGCTTGTCAAAAGCAGTAAGCGACTCACTTCGTCATCTTCGGCAATGAGAATAATCATGTCGGGGAAAGATACGGCTGATTCCTCAGTTGCAAGAGAAGAGGGAGGCATTGTCTTGAAATCTGAAGGGTTATAGGGCAGCGTGAAATAGAATTCACTTCCTCTATTTTCACTCGATTCGACCCGGGTCGTACCTCCCAGCATTTCCACATAGACCTTGGAAATGCTCAAACCGAGACCTGCTCCCTCGTGGGTTCGGGTCATGCGGTTATTAACCTGATGAAAACGATCGAATATTTTCTCTTTCATGTCATGAGCAATACCTATGCCTGTATCAAGAACAAAAAATTCCAGGGTACTCTTTATCTTCTTATATCCGAGGTCAATTGTTCCGGAGTTCGTGAATTTCAGGGCATTCTGGATAAGGTTTGTCAAAATCTGGGCCAGTTTTCCATTGTCGGTTTGAATGATGCTTTCGCTGTCTGGAAGAGGTGTGCTACAGGTAAAAAGCAATCCTTTTTTGTTCATTTCCGGCTTGAAAAAGGCATAGAGATCTCGCAACAGTTCGTTGACCGGAGTGGCGGTCAGATGCAGCTTCATCTCACCTGCTTCGATAAGCGAAATATTGATAAGGTTGTTAATAAGACTCAACATGCGTTCGCCACTTTGCTGAATCAGATCGATATATTCGCTCTGTTCCTCTTCGGACACATCAGGTTCCTTCAGCAGTTGAGCAAAGCCAAGAATGCCATTCATCGGGGTGCGTATCTCATGACTGATATTGGCCAGAAATGCTGATTTCAACCGGTCGCTCTCTTCTGCTTTCTCCTTAGCTTCGATCAATTCGCCTAACATTTTTTTCTGTGCAGTAACATCTTCCTTGACCGCCACATAATTGGTTATCACCCCTTTATTATCGAGAATGGCGGAGATAACCGCTGTTTCCCAGAACAATTCACCGTTTTTCTTCTTGTTCTGGAACTCTCCACGCCAAATGCCTCCTGAAAGAATTGTTTGCCATAGATTTTCGTAGACCTCTGCTGGAGTCAGGCCTGATTGCAGGATACGGGGATTATTTCCTATTACTTCTTCAGAAGAATACCCTGTAAGTATTGTAAACATTGGGTTGACGTATTCTATATCACCAAGGGGATCGGTAATAACGACAACAGCGGGACTTTGCTGTATCGCTGCACTCAGTTTTTTGAGTTGTTTTTCAGTCTGCTTGCGATCGGTAATATCAAGGATCAAGCCGATTACGCCGGCAGAGCCGTTGTTGTCAAAATATTGAGAATGAACTTCTGTATCAAAACAAGAACCGTTTTTTTTCCTGTACTTGAATTCCAGAACCTGATTGCTCAAATGATGCGACAGGGCGACGCTGAAATGTTCAACAGCTCTTGAAATATCCTCTTCCACCATAAATTCGCTAAAGAGATGACCAACTACTTCATCAGGCTTATATCCGGTAACTTTTTCAACAGTCGGTGAAACATAGGTTACATATCCTTTGGAGTCAGTAACAAAAACCATCTCTGACATTTGTTCCGTAATAGAGCGGAACTTTTTTTCGCTCTCCAGCAATGCCTGCTCAGTCTGCTTGCGCTCGGTGATATCGGCAATGATCGCGTAGATGAGTTCTTTACCCTCAATAACAATCACGTTCATTGCTACTTCAACATCGCGAATGGAGCCGTTCGCTCTCTTGTGAATACTTGAGAATTTGTTCAGTCTCGATATCCTCATATTTTTTATGTCATCCATGAGACACTCCATAGATAACATTGAAAGATGCTCTACACTCAACTTTTTAAGTTCATCAATTGACCACCCATAAAAGTTAGCCGCTGCATGATTGGCATCAAGGATATGTTGCGTAATGGGATCTATGACCAGCATGATGGAGGAGTGTTCCTCAAACAGTTTCCGAAATCGCTCCTCGCTATTTTTCAACGCAGATTCTTCACTCTTCTTGCGATCAGTGATATCTGTTCCTATCCCAATGAGAAATGGGTTATTGTTGATGATAATTCTCTTGCCCGATACTCGAAACCATCGGAATTCAGGGCCACCGTGGATGAGAACTTTTGCTTCTTCAGATTCTTCAGTACCATACTGCATGATATGCGCCATTTTTTCTGCTATACAGGCTTTATCATCTGGATGAATGGAATCAATGCCGAAGATATTTACCATTTCACCTTCTGGTTTTCCAATAATAATGTCCCGTTGATAAGCATTCCAGACGACAAAACGTCCTTCAGCGTCAAGCATATAGAAAGCACCGGGAATAGCCTCAATCACACTGTTGCTGAAAATCTGGTAATTCTTCGATTCATTCTGGACAGCCTTAATTTCGGTAATATCTTGTGAGATAATATAAAGTCTGGAAATTGTGCCGTCTTTTTCGGCTATCGGGTTAATTGAATGACGAATAAAATGGCCGCTTCGTTCATCTTCAAAAATGATTTGCTTATGAGTGCGGAAGGCTTTATCAGCCATTTCTTTCCGAGATTCTGCCAATTCAGGAGGAAGAAGATCATAAACGATCACATGCAAACACTCTTGTACTTGTCGGCCAAATATGTCAGCAAATGCGAAGTTCGCTTCAAGAATTTTTCCCTCACGATCAATAATAAACACTGGTTCAGCAATGTTATTGAATATGACATGGAACGCATTATCGCATTGCTGGTAATGGCTATCTCTGCAGTTTTCTTTATTGCTGTCGTTTTGCATAAAGTATGATTACTTATTTGCAATTATTTATTTATATACTGGATAAAAACAGGTGAATATGGAAACCTGAATGTTACATACCTATCCCTAATATTTTAATACGTTATCCGTATGAAATATAAACACTATTTCGAATAGCTTGTCATCGGTGGTGTAATTTACAGATTTTGTGCCTCATTGACGACCCGACTTTTTTTGAACGGATGCACGCAACAACGTAAAAATGCAAAAATACTTAATATATTGCGCATCAAGCTACACTCAATCAACCTCGACCATTTTAATCTACTGCCTGGGAAAGGCGATGAAATGTTTTATAATAAATACTTATATTAACGCCTTGATTCAGGCAATCCACATCTCTTGTAATCAAAAATCATAAGTAACGGTGAAAATAGCAATTTTCGGCGCAGGAGTTGCGGGACTCAGCGCAGCGATAGAACTTGTGGATCGAGGACACTCTGTTGAGATTTATGAGAAACGCAAAATACTTGGCGGAAAAGTTTCCGTCTGGAAAGACAGTGACGGCGATTCCATAGAGTCTGGACTTCATATTGTTTTCGGAGGTTACGAACAGCTTCAGAAATACCTCAAACGAGTCGGTGCTGAAGATAATTATCACTGGAAAGAGCATGCACTCATCTATGCCGAGTCTGACGGAAGACAGTCTTATTTTAAAAAAGCAAAACTACCGAGCCCCTGGGCGGAGATGGTGGGTGGTCTACAGACCGATTTTCTCACCATGTGGGATAAAATTTCTCTTATCAAGGGTCTCTTCCCTGCCATTATAGGTAATGAGGAGTATTTTCGCTCCCAGGATCATATGACCTATTCGGAATGGCACCGACTGAAGGGCGCTTCTGAACATTCATTGCAGAAGCTGTGGCGAGCCATTGCACTTGCCATGAACTTCATCGAACCGAACGTTATCAGCGCCCGACCGATGATTACTATTTTCAAATATTTCGGTACTGATTATACGTCAACAAAGTTTGGCTTTTTTCGTAAAAATCCTGGCGATTCGATGATTGAACCAATGCGTCAGTATATACAGGGCAAGGGTGGACGTATTTTTGTCGATGCCAAGCTGAGCAGATTTGAACTGAACAGTGATGAGAGCATTCAACATGCAGTACTCCATGACGGTCACAACATTGACGCTGACGCCTATATTTCTGCTCTGCCAGTACATAACATTAAAAAAATAATACCTGTTCCGTGGCTTACCTATAAATATTTCCGTAACCTGCACGAATTTGAAGGCAGTCCGGTTGCAAACTGTCAGCTCTGGTTCGACAGAAAAATAACCGACACTGATAATCTCATGTTTTCGCAAGGCACTATTTTTGCAACCTTTGCCGATGTTTCAATTACCTGCCCTGAAGATTTCCAAAAAAATATGGGAACGGCAAACGGTGGCAGCGTCATGAGCCTTGTGCTTGCTCCAGCACACCAGCTCATGAATATGCCTAACGATGTCATCACCGGTCTGGTCATGAAAGACATTCATGAACGATTCCCAAAGTCACGAGATGCAAAGCTGTTGAAAGCAACTATTGTCAAAATTCCTGAGTCGGTTTATAAAGCAGTTCCAGGTGTCGATCAATTCCGCCCTGACCAGATCAGCCCTATCAAAAACTTCTTCCTTGCCGGCGATTATACCTATCAACACTATCTTGCCTCTATGGAAGGGGCTGCGCTTAGTGGAAAGCTGGTTGCTGAAAAGCTCATCAGCAGATTAGGCGGTTGAACAGCCAACTCCTGTTATGCAAAAAAAACAATCACTACACCGGCAAAACACAATGGTTACCGCTGCTGAGGCTCAGGTAAAGCTTCTTGAGGAGACAGACTGCGGTATCCTTCCATTCAGCAAAAAAGTTGACGAATCCGGAAGTGCTCCGCTCTCTGCCTTGAGCATCGATGTTCTTCAGATCAACACAGGCTATGCATGCAACCTGCTCTGCCGTCACTGCCATGTTGATGCCGGACCCGACCGCAGTGAGATAATGACACGCAAAACAATGCTGCATTGTCTTGATGCTCTTGAGCAAAGTTCCATAAATACCATTGATATTACCGGGGGCGCGCCGGAAATGAATCCGGAATTCCGATGGTTCATTAAAAATATAAGGAGCAGAGTGCCTGGCGCAACCATCCTTGTCCGTTCAAACCTGACACTTTTCACTGGTGGCCTAAAATATCGCGATATTCCGGAGTTTCTCAAACAGCAAGGGGTAACCCTTATTGCATCACTTCCCTGTTACTCAAAGACAACTGTCGATATTATACGAGGAAAAGGGGTTTTCGACCGATCAATTGAGGCATTGAAACTCCTCAACAACCTTGGATACGGTCAACAGGAACATGACCTCAGACTAAACCTTGTCTATAATCCCTGTGGCCCTTCGCTGCCACAAGAACAGTTGAAGCTTGAAAGTGAATACCGAACGAAACTTTTCGAAGAGCACGGTATTGTTTTCAACCAGCTTTATACAATTACGAATATGCCGATCAGCCGCTTTCTCAACGATCTGCTTGAGAGCGGCCATTATTGCCAGTATATGACGCTTCTTGCAAAGAGTTACAATCCCCTTGCAGTGAAAAACCTCATGTGTCGAACAACAGTGTCGGTCGGCTGGGACGGTACTCTTTACGACTGTGATTTCAACCAGATGCTCAATCTTCCTTTAGAAAAAGGTGTGCCGCAGCACATTAGCTTGTTCAATGAAGACAAGCTCCGCAATCGTCTGATAACCACAGGTCAGCACTGTTACGGATGTACGGCTGGATGTGGTTCCAGCTGCCAGGGAGCTCTGGTATGACAAACGAGTCACTGCTTATCATCTTTACAAAAAACCCTGAATCGGGATTGGTGAAAACACGTCTCGCCAGCTCTATAGGTGATGAAAAAGCTCTTGCAGTCTATGAAACACTTCGACGTCATACTGCTTGTATCGCTGAAAAGGTTGAGGTGAGCCGAACAGTGTTTTATTCTCACTTCCTCCCTGCCACTGATATTTTTCTCACGGATAATTATACTGCTCAACTCCAGGTTGGTGACAATCTTGGTGAACGAATGCTGCATGCAATGAGGAGAGGCTTTAATACAGGATTTCGTCATATCGTGCTTATTGGAACAGATTGTTATGAGTTAAGTGCAACTATCCTTGAGTCCGCATTCGCAGCTCTTGAAGATTCCGATGCAGTCGTGGGGCCTGCAAGTGATGGAGGATTTTACCTTATCGGATTAAACAGGCTTATACCAGACATATTCCTCGATCGTGAGTGGAGCACAAACAAGGTACTCGGCGAAACCATCGAAATACTTCTGAGACTCGATATAACACACCAACTGCTTCCTGAACTGTCGGATATCGATACGTTTGATGACCTGAAAAAAAGCCGATTATGGACCCTCGAAGCATAAGTATTATCATCCCGACTTATAACGAAGAGGCAATCATTGCTCAGTCGCTCAAGACACTTCTGTCGATAACTGAACAATCGGAGAAAGTTGAAATAATCATTAGTGATGCAAGCAACGATGAGACACCTATGATCCTTTCGGACTTCCAGGTAACCGTATGCCGCAGCGAAAAAGGACGTGCCATACAAATGAATACTGGTGCGCGTCTTGCTCAAGGGGATATTCTCTATTTTCTGCATGCTGACACTCTGCCTCCAGAAACCTTTATCGACAATATCCGTTCAGCCTCTGCAGATGGGAAAAAAGCCGGATGTTTCAGGATGGACTTTAACGACAGCAACCCTGTCATGAGCCTTTACGGATGGTTCACACAATTTCCGTTGATGGTATGCCGCGGAGGGGACCAGTCCCTTTTTATTGATAAATCTCTGTTTCATGACATCGGAGGTTTCGACGAAACCATGATGGTCATGGAAGATATCAATATCATCACTCGCATTGAACAGCACGAGCGATTCCATATTCTTGAAAACCAGGTCACCACATCGGCCAGAAGGTATCACCAAAACGGTATAATCAGACTCCAGTTAATCTTTGGAACCATTCATTTGATGTATGCACTTGGATGTGACCAGGAGACAATTATCCGTTACTACAGAGACAATATCATCGGAGAGTGAGTTAACCCGACATTGCCCGTAACAACTCCTGACAGACCATCACCCCTCATCAAAATACCTCCTGGAGAGGTAACGAACTTAGTGAATAGATTGTTATATTGAGCAAAATACGTCTAATTACTTATCCTTAACTATCTACAACTATGGCAGCAGCAGAGCTCAACAAACCGGCAGGCGCACCAAAACCGTCGGCACCGATAACACCGGAAAACAATGTCGGCAATGGGGACATGGCTAATTTGATCGGCAACGTGGGCATTTTGATTGACTCAACCATTGAATCAGTCCAGGGAATCATAAGCTCGGTAAGTTCCGCTACCGGACAACTGATTGAAGGGGTTACTTCGACTATCAATTCGGAGCCAGTCAAGGGAATCATTAATAATGTCAACTCTGTTTCCGGACAGTTGATCGAAGGTGTCACCTCTACTACCGGGCAGTTGATTGATGGTGTGACTGCCACTATTAATTCAGAACAGGTTCAAAGCTCTTTTCAAGAGCTCGGTAAATTATGGAAAAACCTGCTCGAAAATCTGAACTCAACCGTAAGCTCAGGTCAAGTTCAGAACTTGTTTAACAATATCAGTTCCGGACTAGGCCAGCTTGTGAACAATATCGTTTCACCAGGAATGCCGACAGGTCAAGATCGGCGTAAAAAGGAGATCACACAAATTCACTTTTCTCCGAAAGAAATTGTCCATGATACTCCAACTCCGGCACCTGTCCTGAAACAAAAAATCGAACAACGCCCATAAAACACTTTTTTTAAGAGTAATACCTGAACAAGAAGAGCACAATCGGAACTTTTGGAAATCCCTGATGGTTATATTGTAAGGTTTATATATATATTGTTCTTTCTTTACCCCCAACCCCTTGAAGATAGCTAAGTATGTATGTGTTGGATGAAGATAATGCTCACCTTTATTCTGGAAGAAATAAAGGTGTACCGCAAAAGAAAGTTGTGCTTATAGCTGACGACGATAATACCACTCGTCGAATTCTTTCCCATTATGTGCAAAAAATGGGGTATGCTACGGTAGAGGCAAAAGACGGTGATGAGTGCATTCAATGCATTTCTGAAACGACTTTTGACGTTGTTCTTCTTGATATAAATATGCCGAAGAAGAATGGCTTTGAGGTAATGCAGCACTTAAAAGCTCATAAATTCTCAATGCCGGTGATAATGATTACAGCATCTTATGATGTCCCCAATGCAGTAACATGCATTAAACTTGGTGCATACGAATACCTGACCAAACCCTTGGACATCGAACGGCTTGAAATTGTCATGCGTAATGCACTTGCGGAATCCTGTCTGAAGAACCAGGTTCAGGAACTGCAGAAAGAACTGAAAAACAGGGAGCTGTTTAGCAATATCATAGGAAAAAGTGCTGCACTGAAACAAACGATGGAACAGGTCAGGCAAGTCATGGATACTGACCTTAATGTGCTTATTCTCGGCGAAAGCGGCACAGGGAAGGAGTTGTTTGCCCAAGCCATTCACTACGGCAGTAAGCGGAAAAACGGCCCATTCGTTTCAGTCAACTGCGCAGCTATTTCAAACACTCTGGCGGATAGCATTCTTTTCGGACATATTAAAGGCTCATTCACCGGTGCAGACAAAAATCATATCGGCTTTTTTGAACAAGCCGACAATGGCACTCTTTTTCTTGACGAAATAGGTGACATGAATTCTGAAGTACAGGCAAAAATTCTGAGAGTGCTGCAGGAAAGAAAAATTCGCAAGGTCGGAGATAAAAGCGAAAAAAATATCAATATTCGCATCATTTCAGCCACCAACCGAGATTTCTCCCAAGCGATTAAAGAAAATCTCTTCAGGGAAGATCTTTACTACCGGCTCGAAGAGTTTCTGATTTTCATACCGACACTTCGAGACAGAGCCGAAGATATTCCTTTGCTTGCCAAATATTTTCTGGACGAGTTTGCAAAAGCAAACAACATTGAACCACTTCAACTCAAACCTGAAGCACTCAAAAGCCTGGAGCACTATCAATGGCCCGGAAATATCCGTGAACTGAAAAATGCCGTACAACGAGCAGCCGTAACCCGAAAGGGTAACACCATTGAAACCCTGCGTGCAGCTTCTGTCCCTGATTCAACACCTGCTGGCATTTCTGAGAAAAAGTTACTGGAAACTCTAACGGAGCCCAACGTTCCCACCGGCAAAAGCGACGACATGAACTCTTATTCACTTGAAGCGCACGAGCGGGATGCCATCATCACCGCATACAGAGCTTCTCGCGGTAATCTCACCAAAACAGCCCGTATCCTCGGCATAGGTCGGGCAACTCTCTACAGAAAACTTGACAAGTTCGGCCTCGAGCACCTCAAAACAAGCTCACCTTTTATTCAGTAACAGCTTGATTATTACCGGTTCCTGTGTGACCAAATCCCCCATCACCCCTTCCGGTCGTACTTAGCTCTTCAACTTCTTCAAAGCTGACCTTTTCAACTTGAGCAACTACCATCTGCGCAATGCGATCGCCATGACTAACGGTAAACGGTTCTCTACCGTAGTTTATGAGAATCACCTTAACCTCCCCCCGATAATCGGCATCAATAGTCGCGGGGGTATTGGGAAGTGATATCAGAGAGCGTAATGCAAGACCACTTCTTGGTCGAAGCTGCGCTTCATAACCTTCTGGCAGTTCAAGTGCAAAACCGGAAGGAATCAACATGGTTGTAAAAGGCTGGATAGTTACCGGCTCTTTAAGGCATGCAGAAATATCCATTCCAGCTGCATGAGCGGTTGCATAAACGGGCAGTACCGCTTGTTTGTCAAGGCGAACAATCTTTACTTTCAACATTGGCAGGAAATGTAATATTATCATGGGTTGACGGCTTAAAATATAACAGGATTAATGACAAGACCATTGGAAAGTTCAGCTGAAAAAGTCTATGCGCTGGCATTCGGCGCTCATCCCGATGACGTTGAACTGGCATGCGGTGCTACACTGCTGAAAATCATGAGTGAAGGTCATCAAGTAGCTGTATGCGACCTGACAAGAGGAGAGATGGGTACACTCGGAACTCCTGAAACAAGGAAAAGTGAGGCGAAAGACGCAGCAGTAGTTATGGGGTACCAGAGTCGCACCACCCTTGATCTCGGCGATTCAAAATTATTCTATACTGAAGAAAACCTGGCTGACATTATCCGGATTATAAGGCATTTCAGGCCGAATGTGGTTTTTGCCAACCCCCCTGATGAACGCCACCCTGATCACTCTAAAGCGTCAAAGCTGGTAACCGATGCTTTTTACTATGCCGGTCTTCAGCAACTTCCTACAACAATGAACGGGTCTCTGCAAGAGGCCCACCGACCGCAGCACCTCCTTTACTATATACAGTTCAAACACCTTGAACCGGACTTTATCGTAGATGTCTCGGAAACTTTTGATGCATCCAGAAAAGGAGTGCTTGCCTTCGGTTCGCAGTTTTACCGTGAAGGCACAACCGAGGAACCTCTAACGCTGATCAAGCGCAAGGAGTTTCTTACCGGACTTGATGCACGCGCTCGATATTTCGGTGAACAGATCGGTGTCGTGTTTGGTGAAGGGTTCCGGCTTTCTGGCACTCTGGGAATCAGATCGTTCAGTTCCTTATTCCCCTGAAAATCGGGAAGTGTTTTTAACAATTGTAAAAAAGACTATCTTTTGGGCGATTGATCAGTATTTTCGGAATATCAAGAAGACATTATGAGGGCAGCAACCCGATCCATCGCCGTTCTGATGCTTATCGGGATGCTTTTACAAATTAACGGCGTATTTGTCTGTTATGGGCTTTTCTTTTTAAATCAGAAAGCAATTGCAGAAACAGTCTGTGAAAAGAAAAACATGGATTGCTGCGGACACTGTTTCCTGCACAAAACAATTGCCGCCACGAGCGATACAAAGCCAGCTTCATCGGAGAAACAACTTCCGACAAAAACTCTGGAAGAGCTATTCAATCTGATGCCCGGCCTTCTCCCTGACATACATCATGCTCATGTGACAGCCGCCGCCGGTCATATATTTACCTCAAATCTCTCCTCTTTTCTCCTCGATGGAGTCCTGCGCCACATCGACCACCCTCCTAACGCTTAGCTTCGCCTCTTGAACTGGAAACGCTGACAACCGCAACCTTGGGTTTTTGATAACTCAAGGTTAGGGATGAGGCGTTTGTCATAATTTATCTGTTTGGAAACAACAGACAGCGTTAACTTATCATTTTTTAATACTATGAGAAATTCAACAAACCACTTTATTCCCTTGCTAACGTTTCTGCTGATAACTGCGGCACTGCCTTTGCCGGCATTTTGTATAGAAGCGATAAGCCAGGAAACGGTTATTACTGGAAGTTCAGAAAAACCTGAGGCTCCACTGGCATCCAAACGACTGAAAACCAGTGATACTGCCTCGCTTCTCAAAGATGAACCGGGAGTCACCCTTGCCACGGGCGGGGGGGTTTCGAGCCTGCCAATCATACACGGACTGGGAGACGACCGTTTAACCATATACGTTGACGGGATGTGTCTGACTTCGGCCTGTGCCAACCACATGAATCCGCCGTTGTCCTACATCGCTCCTTCAAACGTGAGCCGCATCGGTGTTAAAACTGCTGTTTCTCCAGTCAGTTACGGTGGTGACAACGTCGGGGGCACGATTCACGTTGAATCGGATCAGCCGATTTTTGCTCAACCTGGTGATGGCATCAAAGAATCGGGTAGTGTGTCAACCTCTTACCGAAGCGTCAATCAGAGCACCGGTGCAGCATTCTCAGCCGCAGTGGCAAACAGCAGTGTCAGCTTTGGTGTTACCGGTTCAATTGATCATGCCGATGACTACAAGGATGGTCATGATAATACTGTAACATCAACCTATTATGAGTCGCGTAATCTCGGAGCTACTTTAGCCTTCAAGGGTGACGATAACTTGTTGTCCTTCAAGGCAGGCCATCAATCGATCTCTGGCCAGGGATTTGTCAACCAGTGGATGGACATGGTCGACAATAACGCTTCTTTTATCAATATCGCCTACAAGAACAGCTTCGGCTGGGGTAAACTCGATGCCAAGGCATACTGGGAGAAGACCTATCACAAGATGGATTCCGGCAAAGACAAGCTGGCCATTCCTGCTGTTCAGACGGGAATGAAGGATATGCCCATGGAGACTCGCGGTATCGACCTTGGCTATTCGTTGAAAACAGATATTCCTTTTGCTGAAAAGAACATCCTTCGCCTCGGCAACGAATTCCACCGCTTCACCCTGAACGACTCATGGCCACCGGTTGCCGGCAGTATGATGATGTCGCCGAACACCTTCGTCAATATCAATGATGGCCGGCGTGACAGGTACGGTCTGTTTGCCGAATGGGAAGCAAAGGTAAGCACAGAGGTGACTACTGTTCTCGGTATACGCGATGAACTGGTACAGATGGATACCGGCAGCGTCCAGGGGTATAACACCGGCATGATGTATGCTGCTGATGCAAATGCCTTCAATGTCCTGGATCATGCCCGCAACGACAACAATCTGGACATTACCGCTCTGGCCAGATTTGAGCCTTCATCAAAGGCGTCCTATGAGATCGGCTATGCCCGCAAGACCCGCTCCCCGAACCTCTACGAACGCTATGCATGGTCGAAAAGCTTTATGTGCAGCGGCATGATCAACTGGTTTGGTGACGGTAATGCTTATGTAGGCAATCTCAACCTCAAGCCTGAAGTTGCTAATACCTTGAGTCTCTCGGCTGAGTGGCACGACAGTGAACGCAAGAGCTGGGAGTTGAAGGTTACTCCCTATTACACGTATGTCAATGATTACATTGATGTAAATATTTTAACGTTGAAATCAACCGGCAACACCCTGCAGTTTGCCAATCATAACGCAAGAATTTATGGGATGGATGTGTCGGGAAAAGTTGGTGTATGGGAGAGCAGCAGCTTCGGACACGGCCAGCTTCGTGGAAGTCTTGGCTATGTGCACGGCCGAAACTCAGACACAGGGAACTCTCTCTACCATATCATGCCGCTGAATGGTTACCTGACGCTGGAACAGAGAGTCGCCGGATGGACCAACGCGCTTGAACTGCAACTTGTCAGCAAGAAAACAGAGGTTGATCCTCTTCGTAAAGAGCCAACAACTCCAGGCTTCGCCCTGCTCAATCTGCACACGGATTACCAATGGAAAAACCTCCGATTAGACTTCGGTGTCACTAACCTGTTCGACCGGTTCTATTATCTGCCGCTCGGTGGCATTAACTATGACCTCAACCTGGCAAACAAGCGACTCTTCTCATTCGAATCAGTTGCCGGACAGGGTCGTTCGTTGAATGTTGGTTTAACACAGACCTTCTAACCCTGAACGAGATAAAGAATTTTTTACTAACCAATTAATTGAAGCGACTCTATGAAACAGTATTTACGAATTTTTTTTACCGCGATACTTGCGCTACCGCTTGGAAATACTCTTGCAAGTGCTAACTCGATAGATGATGCCAAAACATTTTTCACCAGTGCTGAAGTAAAATTCGGTAACAATGATTTCAAGGGTGCCATAGCAGACTACACAAAAGCTATTGAACTGAATCCGAAATTTGCTGATGCCTACAACAGCCGGGCAGCTGCAGAGTTCAGCACCGGTGAAAAACAAAGCGCCTTAGATGACTTCACAAAAGCCATTGAAATTAATCCAAAATCTGCTGACAGCTACAATAACCGTGGCAGTATAAAAGCTGATCTTGGTGACAGTAAAGGAGCCACGGCAGACTTTACCAAGACCATTGAAGTTAATCCATCCTTTGTGCCTGCCTACCTCAATCGAGCTGCCATAAGACTCGACCAAGGCGATAAACCAGGAGCAAAAGATGACCTGTTGCAGGCCGCAAAACTTGGGAATCCCGACGCGCAACAATGGCTGAAAAGTAATGGTATTTAAGTGGGGCTTGGAGAGTAAAAAACGCAGTACTCCATCGCATAAGGGGTGGAGTGCTGTCTTTCCATCACCGACTATCACTTATTCACCTGCAGTGTCTCAACACTTAACAACTGTCTCAACACTTAACAAGTGTTTCAATAATCGGCTCATGGTTATGATCGGTATCGCGGTATCGCAGTATTACGGTAATAATCTATGGCGTCGTTTATGGTTTTTTTAAACAGCGGTATATCTATCGGCTTTGTAATAGTGTTATAAATATGAGCGGTATCGCCATCCTTTATAAACTCGTTAATATTATTAGCTCCAGAGACTAACATACAGATGGTGTCCGGAAAACTGGTTTTCACCCTCTTAATCAATTCAGTGCCGTTCATACCCGGCATTTGAATATCTGTAACGATAACAATAATACGGGCATTGTTTTGGCTTTCATGCAGCAAAGTGAGAGCTTGTTCGCCTGATTCTGCAAACATTTTTGTGTATGGCTCCCTGCGAAGACAACTTTTTAAGGCATTGATGATTTCGACTTCATCATCAACACACAAAACGGCAAAATCAGCAAGATTATTCATAAACATCTGAGCGACACAAGGGGTTGGTATTGGTATTTCGGGTGAAATATAAAATCAGCACTGAAACATTCATAAAAAAATTACCCCTTAAGATCATACCCTTTTCTCATGAGAAATTACATGGCATAAGCGAATCAAGCATCCCCGCAACTCTTGTCAGTTTCAGTTCAGAATTATGCAGCAAATTGTATACCGGCTTTCTGCCTGACAATTTTTCGCTGCCGATAATCCATAATGCTGCTCCAGAAGTTTATTTTTCCGCCCATCTCATTGCGGCGAGCGATGCAAGGCTGAGTATGAAAAAACCTGCAGTGAGAGGCAGTACGGATCCGTTGTAGCTCTGGCCGATTGCGGTCCCTGTAATGATTGAAATAAACGTTGAGAGCGAACCTACAACGCCTGCTCCGATACCGGCGATTTTTCCGAGTGACTCCATAGCCAGTGCGTTGAGGTTGCCAAAGAGTATTCCGGTGCCGAAAAACGTTGCAAAGAGATATGCCATGAGCGTCCACAGCGGCGGATGTCCATGATGCCAAAACGCAAGAAGAAAGAATCCGGCTGAGAGTACGCTGATTGCAATGAGCGAACTTTTTGAAAGGAACTGCATGGTATGGTGCACCACAAACCGTGCATTGAATAATGATGCGCAGCCTATCGAGAGCGCAAGAGCGGCAAAATAAAACGGAAACTCTGCTCCGAGCGCATAGATTTCCTGAAAAATCTGCTGTGCAGAATTCAGGTAGCCGAAAAAAAAGCCAAAGACAAGACCGGCGGTTATGGTATAGCCGATTGCGCTGCGGTTGCTGAAAATTGTCATCATGGTGCCGATGATCCGTTTGAACGAGAACGAGACTCTTTTTTCCTTGGACAAGGTTTCGGGCTGACGGAGGGCGAACCAGACAAGCGAGAGTAAAGTCAGAACAAGAAATGAAGCGAATATAGCACGCCATCCTGCAAGAAACAGCACTCCCTGTCCAAGGGCCGGGGCGATAATGGGCACGATGATGAAAACTGTCATCACAAAGGACATGACACGGGCCATGGCACTGCCCTCGCAACGGTCACGGACGATTGCGATCGAGACAATGCGGGGGCCTGCTGTTCCAAATCCCTGAAGGAATCTCCCCACCAGCATGACAGGAAGGGTTGTAGCGGCAAGCGAGAGCAAACAGCCAATTATGAACAGTCCGTAACCCACATAAATAGCCGGTTTGCGTCCAGTATTGTCAGACACCGGACCGTAGAGCAGTTGACCGAAAGCCATTCCAAGAAAAAACAGTGAGATGATGAGCTGTGAGCTGTTGTTGTCGATGATTCCGAGATCCCTGCCTATTTCGGAGAGAGCAGGCAGCATGGTATCGACGGAGAGTGCAACCAGCGACATCATCATCGCTGTAAGGGAAATGAATTCCGCAAATCCCAATTCCGGAATTTCACCTTTTGTTATGAAACACTTATGGGGTTGCTTCAGGAAACTGATCACAGAGTACGTTAAGAGATTCCATAATATTACAAGAGATAGTTACCTCTTGGATTTTCAATAGTTAACGTGGTCATATCAATCACTCAACCAGGTAGGTTCGCATATACGATCCGGCAAGGTCATCATGAAATCCCCAGCCAATACCACGTGTTTCATTAACCATCTGTTCCGCTCGTTCTGCAAATTTTGTCAGAAGATGCTCTTGCTTGATCAATTCCAATGCATTGTCATAAACACTGGCAACACTGTTATAAAACGGCATATCGATATCACCATATTCGTTGGTATATTTTACCCCATTCTCGACATACCAGAGCATGAGATCAGCAAGCAATTCACCGTTCGATGAATATTTTTTGAAATCAGCAATAGCTTTTTTCCCTTCGGCCAAACGCAATCGGTAACCACGTTTCGGAAAAAAAGCATATAAAATCTTATCCCGGCATTTCATGTGCAATGCCTTTTCATCCGGATTTACAGAGAAATCAAGAAACTCACGAGTTGCCTTGTCTTTGCCGTACAACTCGGCCAGTAACTTGATAAGTTCTTCTTTGTCCAGACGTGCAAGCTCTTTTTTTACTGCTCCAATCCCCATATTTTTTAAGAATTCCCCAGTTTCTCCAAAATGTCTCCTCCCCTGAATGTGGCTGAACGCTGCTGCAAAGAGATTCTTCGTTCGGCAAATGAAAACCCCATTTCCAAGAAAAATAATATACGGAATGTTGAAGCGAAACAGACCCTGCTTCAAAAATCGCAATACACGTCGGAACAGCTCTTTCTGCCGTTGAGATGAATTCTCTGTTGGCGAGCCACAAAAGTGAAACCGTTGCCAAGCTCCAGCAAAAACTCCTGCAACTGGGTGATGATTGCCTGTTCCAGAACTTGTTCCAGAGTTGCTCTATTTTTGATTTCAGTTCAGGATTGTTTTGAAGCATCGGCTTGTATCTGTACTGTTAATGGTGAAATTGTCAGTGTATTCTCATTGTCTTTTCTGCTCCAAAAAAACAGCATCAATCAATGGATTCAAATAATTTTGCTGGAACGTTTTCCAGTGTTTCAAATCTATAGGAAAGGTTGTCCTGATGAAATGGGTAGAGAAAGTGTAGGCTTCACGTGGGTAAGCTTTAAGAATCCAAGGCATGCCGGAGGCGAGGTATTCCGCCATGTCAAGATCCTTGAAAACCCGCATCAGGGTTGACGATGATATTAGGCGCTTTTTGTATTATTTACTGCGTACCAGTCTATGAGTTGTCTTATCATCTTTTGATAAGAAGTATGATGTCTCTTTGCCTCATTTTTGAAAAATTCTATACTGGATTTTTTTAACGCTATAGTAATCTTGACGTTTTCTTCCTTCAGGATTAATTGAGCAGGCGAAGGCAGAAAGTCTTTAATTACTTTTAATTCACCCAATGGTTCATCAGTATATTTAATTTTGGTCTTCATATATTTTTCTCCCTTTTCTCCAATATCCGGCTCCGAATATTCTGATGATACTGCCTCTAACGGTAAACCTTACCGTCAGTATTCCTTCGTCAACGCGACCAATACAATACAATCGATTTTCTTCATCGCTGTGTTTTATATCTTCGGCAATAATACGCTTTGGGGCTTGTTGACAGGTTGCATAACATTGACGATCCGGCCAGTTTTAATATACACCATGCTTACGCAAGAACACAGAAAGAGGAAGGCACAGAGTACATCTTCCCATTCTCAAGTTATTCGAAGTTTTCAGTACTTTACAGTTTATCTTATTAAAGAGAGTTGGCAATGGGGCAGGGAAGAATGGCAAGCTTTAAATACAATTTATTGATGATGAAAATATTCAGCCCGCGAAAAAAGCTTTTTACTGCAGCAATATTACTGATCCTTGCTGTTATCTCTTCCTGCAAAAATAACTCTGATGAACTCCGAAGTACACGGATTATTGCGGGGGTTTCGGCTGATTTCGACTATCTCAATCCCCTGCTTATTCAGCTTTCCATGTCACGGGAGGTTTGCGGGTTGCTTTATCCTGCTCTTGTAAAAGCCTCTTATGATGAAAAAAAGGGCGGTATAACCTTTTTACCCAATGCCGCAAAAAGCTGGGAGTTCTCTTCAGACGGGAAGAATGTGACTTTCCACCTTCGGAGCGGTGTCGTATGGGAAAATGGGATAAAAGTAACTTCTCATGATTTTAAATACTCCTACAGCTTATACAAGCATCCCAAAATTGCGAGTTCCCGGCAGCACTATCTCAACGACCTGCTGCTGCTTCAGGATGGAACAGCCGACATTCAGCGCGGGGTTGAAACTCCTGACGACTCAACGCTGGTGCTGCATTTCAACAAACCGATGGACAGCGACATTGTACTGGATCATTTCAACGATCTGATGCCGGTAGCCGAACATATCTTCAAATCATTTAAACCTGATGAAATCCGCATCAAGGCATCAGAAATACCTATAGTTGGCGCAGGGGCATTCAAAGTGAAAAAGTGGACTCGCCAGACAAAACTTGAGCTTGTCAGGAACCCGTTATCAATGCTGCCGAAGCCAGCCGCGATAAACTCATTGATCTTTCTTGTTGTACCGGAATACACTACCCGGCTCTCCATGCTGAAATCAGGACAGATTGATGCAATGATCTCAGCTGGCGGTATCAATCCAAAAGATTGTAAAGAACTTGCCAGGACAGCTCCTTCAATTGTCATCAAACCGGTAAAGAACCGATATTTCGACAGCATTGTCTGGCTGAATATTGATGGGGAGGAGTATCGCAACAGCGGTAAAGTCCGACCAAACGCCCTGTTTGGCAGCAAACTGGTGCGCCAGGCGCTCACCTTTGCCATTGATCGGCAATCAATTATTGACGGTTTCATGGGGCCTGAGCATGCTACCATCGTCAACACATCACTTTCGCCAGCCTACAAAGCTATAGCCAACACATCGCTTGACCCTTACAGCTATAACCCGAAAAAGGCCTCCGCGCTGCTGCATGAAGCCGGCTGGAAGCTTGGTCAGGACGGTATTCTGCAGAAACAGGGGAAAAAATTCTCTTTTGAACTGGCCGCTCCAGTCGGCAATCCCCGTCGCAACTATGCTGCCACAATTGTACAGCAGAATCTCAGAGAGATCGGAATCGACTGCCGCCTGAAATTTGATGAGAGTCTGATTTTTTTAAAGAACCAGAACGAGTTCCGCTATGATGCTGCTCTCTCCGGTATGGCCGCTGAGACTCTCCCCTTCCAGCTTATTATCTGGGGTTCCGATTTTGCAATACACCAGTTCAACTCGTCAGCGTTTCAAAACCATGAGCTTGACTTAATTATTGCAGAACTCAACCATCCTCTTTCCGATGAGCGCAAACTTGTTCTCTGGAAAAGCTACCAGAAAATCCTGCATGAAGAGCAACCGAGGACATTTCTCTATTACTATGATGAACTGGAAGGATTCAACAGGCAGATCAAAAACTGTGACGTGAACCTTATCTCCACGCTTTACAATGCCTTTGATTGGAGCATAAAGTAACATTTTTACTATATTCAACATCTTTTCTGAAAAGTAGTTGTTGAATTTCTGCCTTCACCAATGAACTCAATGTTTTATGCCCCGTTATACACCTGAACAGCTTGAAAGAAGAAATGCTTCGGTCTGGACAAAAGTACAGGGAATCCTGGCGCCCATACAATTTCTAATGTTTCTTATCGGCGTCACTGTTACCTATCTCTACCAAGCCCACATCTGGATAGACAACTTTTACTGGATTACTTTTTTTGTGATCCTGAAAACCCTGATGCTGGTGCTTATTTTTGTAACCGGGGGATTTTTTGAAAAAGAGGTCTTCGGTGCGTTTGCTTTTGCTCCTGAATTTTTCTGGGAGGATTTCGGCAGCGCCATAGCCATGATTGTTCATATATCGTACTTTATCCTCTTTTTTCTGGGACTGGATGAGACTATTCTTATCAGGACTGCTCTGCTTGCCTATCTCAGTTATCTTATCAATGCCGCACAATTCGTCATCCGTCTGCTTCTTGAAAAGCACAATGAAAAAAAGCTGAAGAACGCCTAACCTGAGCAACCCTGACAAACATTGTTATGAAAGCTAAAGCGATTGTCTTCAGAGGGGTAAGGCAGATAGAACTCTGTGAAGTTTCCCTGAAACCCATTTCGTCAACTGATGTACTTGTTGAAACATACTGGTCGTCAATCAGTACCGGTACAGAAAAAATGGCTTATAACGGGCTGATCCCTTCATGGCCGTTTATCTTCCCTTTTATTCCCGGTTATGAAACCGTTGGAAAGATCAAAGAGGTCGGCGACCATGTCAACCAGAGCTTGATCGGAAAATTTGCCTATGTTGCAGGATCTTTCGGTTACGAAGGAGTTAATGCCGCTTTTGGTGGTGCTTCGGAGTATATTGTCTGTCCGGTTGAGAGCATCACCGTGCTTGACAGTCTTGAGAATCCTGAGTGCGGTATTGCCCTGCCTCTTGGTGCTACCGCCTTGCATATTGTTGATCTTGCACAGGTTAAAAACAAGAAGGTTCTTGTACTCGGTCAGGGTGCAGTGGGTATTCTCGCTGTTGAACTGGCAAAGCATCTGGGATCGACGCTGGTAGCCGCGACTGATACGCAAAAAAACAGACTTAACTATTCAACCGCAGACTTGAAGGTGAATGCTGAAACGGACGATGTCTCTGCAGCACTTGCCGGTCATGAGTTTGACGTCCTTATAGACAGCACTGGAATCATGAGTGCGATTGATACCGGACTCAGGTTCTTGAAATTTCATGGGGTTGTTCTCCTGGGAGGTTATTACCAGAGAATAAACATCGATTACTCTCAGGCTTTTCAGAAAGAGCTCTCTTTCATTGCAGCCAAACAATGGGCTAAAGGGGATCTGGAACGGGTAAGAGAGCTTCTTGCACAACACAAACTTAACGCTGAACGCATATTTACCCATAAACACACCGTTGAGGATGATATTTCTTCGGCATACCTGCAGGCTTTCAACGACCCTGACTGCCTGAAAATGATACTGCTCTGGAAAACCTATAGTAAGCAAGGTGATAAAGGATGATAATCGCCGGAACATTTTAAGTAGTATCTGCATGGCAGCAAGAACGATAGCGATTTATGGAAAGGGTGGAATAGGAAAGAGCTTTACAACAACCAACCTCAGTGCCACGTTCGCCTTGATGAACAAACGGGTGCTGCAATTAGGCTGCGATCCGAAACACGACTCGACAACATCCCTGTTCGGTGGTATCCCACTGCCTACGGTGACTGATGTCTTCGCTGAAAAAAACGCATTGAACCAGCAAGTTGCCATCAGTGATATTGTTTTTCGCAGAGATATAGCTGATTTTCCCCAGCCGATATACGGTATCGAGCTTGGCGGACCTCAAATTGGAAGAGGGTGCGGCGGCAGGGGAATCATTTCGGGATTTGATGTCCTTGAAAAACTTGGAATCTTCAAATGGGATATCGACATCATTCTGATGGACTTTCTTGGAGACGTTGTCTGCGGCGGGTTTGCTACTCCTCTGGCCCGTTCGCTCAGCGAAGAGGTCATTCTTGTCACCAACAATGACAGGCAGTCTATCTTTACGGCAAACAATATCTGTCAGGCAAACAACTACTTCAGAACCATTGGGGGAGAATCCCGGCTTCTCGGACTGATCATCAACCGCGATGACGGCAGCGGCATTGCTGAAAAATATGCCGAAGCGGCGGGCATTACCGTCCTCATGAAAGTACCCTACAACGCCGAGGCCCGAGATAAGGATGACAGCTTTGATTTTGCGGTCAGACTGCCTGAAATCAGGGACAAATTTCAGCAACTTGCGCTTGATATTGTTGAAAACCGGATAACTCCCTGTGAAGCTGGAGGACTTGATTTTATGCGTTTTATCCGGCTTTTCGGCGATGTCAGCGATGACGCACCATTACCGGCGACTTCAGAGGAGCTTTTCGGGTTTAAAAAGAGTTCCGTTCCGCAGGAGGATATCTGCAGCAGTTCGCTTGACAATGATCATCTCAAGATGAGCAGGTGCATTGAACAGCTCAGCGCAGAAGAAAGAGAGGTCTACATGATGATTGAACAGGAGAGAAGTATCAGCGAGATTGCTGAACTGACACACAGAGAGGAATCAGCGGTCCGGGAGCTGCTTGCGAGTGCCCGGACACAACTGAAAAAACTTTTCTTCGAAAATTAGGCGTTTGCCTTTTTGGTAGCCTTTTGTCTGAGGTTCACATCAAGAATCTTCTTCCTGAGTCTGATACTCTGGGGAGTAACCTCAAGAAGTTCGTCATCATTGATAAACTCAAGAGCCTGTTCCAGTGAGAGAATTTTCGGCGGAGTCAGGCGAAGCGATTCATCAGTGCCTGAAGAGCGCATGTTACTGAGCTTCTTAGTCTTGCAGACATTGATGGTGATATCAAGACCTCTTGTGGACTCACCGACAATCATACCGGCATAGACCTTGGTGTTTGGCGAAACAAAAAAGGTGCCTCGATCTTCAAGGGCGCTAAGTGAGTATGCTACACATATTCCTGTTTCAGCAACAACAAGTGCACCGCTCTCTCGTGATGGCAATTTACCCTTGAATGGCTGGTATTCAAAAAATACGTGCGACATGATTCCCTCGCCTTTGGTATCGGTAGTAAACTCAAGATTGTAACCGATCAGGCCTCTTGTCGGAATTTCAAATTCAACTCTGACCATGCCACCGCGCAGGGTACCCATGTGAGTCATTTCGGCTTTTCTACGACCCATTTTTTCGATAATGACACCGGTATACTCCTCCGGTATATCAATAGTGACATGCTCTATCGGCTCAAGCAGGTTGCCCTCCTCATCATTATGCATAATAACTTCAGGCCTTGCAATGGCGATTTCGAAACCTTCGCGCCTCATTGTTTCGATCAGAACAGAAAGGTGGAGTTCTCCCCTTCCTGAAACACGGAAGGTATCGGCACTGTCTGTTTCCTCAACATTGAGGGCCACATTGGTCATTTTCTCTTTCATCAGCCTCTCACGAATCTTGCGACTGGTGACCTCCTTGCCCTCAAGGCCGGCAAAGGGAGAGTCGTTCACGGAAAAAAGCATGGAAAGTGTCGGCTTGCTGATGTCAAAAGAGGCGAGCGAAACCGGATCATCAACAGAGGCAAGTGTCATACCGACTGTGGCATCAGGAATACCGGCAATGGCAATAATGTCACCTGAAGTCGCCTCTTTGGATTCGATCTTCTGAAGCTTGTCGAAAAGAAATACTTTTGTTACCGTTCCCTTACCCATGATACCGTCAGGTCCTACTACCGCAAGCTGACTGCCCGGGCTTACCTTGCCGCGCTGGATACGTCCTATAGCTATCTTGCCGATGTAGTCGCTATAGTCAAGCGTCGTCACCAGCATCTGGAAGCCACCGTCGTCATGAGCAACCGGTGGAGGTATCTCCTTGATAATCATGTCGAGCAGAAGGCTCATATCGCCATCTTCATCGTCCATGCTGTATTTGGCAATACCATGTTTCGCGGAAGTGAAGATATAGGGGAAATCAAGCTGATGCTCTTCAGCGCCAAGGGCAATGAACAGGTCAAGAACCTGATCGTGAACCTTGACCGGATCAGACTGAGGACGATCAATCTTGTTAATCACCACAATAGGCTTCAAATGCAGTTCAAGAGCTTTGCGCAGTACAAACTTGGTCTGGGGCATGGGGCCTTCAAATGCATCGACAAGAAGCAGGACTCCATCAACCATCTGGAGAATACGCTCTACCTCGCCGCCAAAGTCGGCATGACCCGGAGTATCGACAATGTTGATTTTATGGTCGTTATAGACTGCTGCAGCGTTTTTTGAAAATATGGTTATACCCCGTTCTCTTTCCTGAGGGTTTGAATCAAGTACTCTGACGCTTACCTGCTGATTATCTCTGAAAGCACCTGTCTTCTGGAAAATAGAATCCACAAGTGTTGTTTTTCCATGATCAACGTGTGCGATAATGGCTATATTTCTAATATTCTTGGTCGATCTCATCTTTTTTCCTTGTAAATAAGTATATTTGCAGCTCGTATTGGCCGGAATATACATTTTTTCTTTTTAATTATGGCACAATCTTTGTTTGTGGATCAACGAATTGAAGGCCAGCAATCCGCAAAGGTCAAAGCGTTAATGCAGCAGCCATTCACCCCACTTCTAACAGGTCAATGAATAATATATTATTTAACAATCTACCGTTACTTGTCCTTAATCAGGTCGTTTCACTGCTCTACCTGTCAACGACATTTCTTTACGGAGCCCATTTTTTCAAGGATATTACATTTGCCAAAACATACAAACAGCCGCTTCTTGCACTGACAGTGCTTTCACACGTGGTGTACCTTGGTCTTCTGACCTCTCTGGAAGGCTACAAAATCAGCTACTCGACAGTCAATCTCATGACCATGGTTGCTCTCACGTTGACCATCACCTACCTGTTCATAGAATTTACAACCAAAAGTGACAAAACAGGGTTTTTTGTTATTGCCTTTGCCTCGGGTTCACAGCTTATTTCTTCAATACTGACAGCTCAGATCCCCAATTCTGGAATCGGAACCTTCAACGGCATCGGAATGGGAGTACACCTGATTGCTTCAATTTTCGGGTTCAGCGCTATAGCAATTGCCGGACTCTACAGCATTCTCTATCTGCTGCTTTTCCGTCAGATTGAGCAAAATCGATTTGAATTACTGTTTCAGCGCCTGCCGAACCTTGAAGTCCTTGAAAAACTCACGATGCATGCTGTCTCATTCGGGTTTCTCTTTCTATCAATAACCCTTTTTGCAGGAATCATTGAACAGAAGGCTTCCGGCTGGCCTATCTCCCTTTTAGAACCGAAGCTTGTCACCCTGATCATCATCTGGCTGCTTTACGGAACCAGCATTGTTATCAAGCCAATCATCGGATGGGACATAAAACATATGGCCTATCTTTTCATTTTTCTGTTTGTTTTTATCACGTTGTTGATTGTCCTGATGACGTTTCTTTCGCCGACATTCCATAAGCTGAGCTTATAATATTCGTTGTCTTTGAAAATATGTGCTTTTACGATATATTTATGGCTTATTACTTTGTCACTGGTTACAGTTTTGCCTGAAAGCATTGTGCGTAAACAGATCACTTAAACAAACCTGCTATGAACATCATTTCAGTTGGTGTCAATCACAAGACAGCACCTATTGAAATCCGCGAAAGAATCTCCCTTTCAGAAGTTCAAAACAAGGAGTTCATTACCGGTCTTATTTCCAGCGGTCTTGCTCATGAAGCCATGGTCATTTCCACCTGTAACCGTACCGAACTCTATGTCGTGCCTGCCATGCATGAAGTTACGGGTGAGTTCCTCAAGGAGTATCTCATCTCTTTCAAGGATGCACGCAAGGAGGTACGGCCTGAACATTTCTTCAACCGTTTTTACTGCGGTACCGCACGGCATATTTTTGAAGTGGCAAGCGCGATTGATTCACTTGTTCTTGGTGAAGGGCAGATTCTCGGTCAGGTTAAGAATGCCTATCGAATTGCAGCCGAAACACAGTCCGCAGGTATTCTCCTTACCCGTCTCTGTCACACCGCGTTCAGTGTTGCCAAGAAGGTCAAGACTAAGACCAAAATCATGGAGGGTGCGGTTTCGGTCAGCTATGCGGCCGTTGAGCTTGCCCAGAAGATTTTTTCGAATCTTTCTCTGAAGAAGATTCTGCTTGTCGGAGCCGGAGAAACTGGCGAACTGGCAGCAAAACACATGTTTCAGAAAAACGCACGCAACATCGTTATCACGAACAGAACTCTTTCGAAAGCTGAAACCCTCGCTGAAGAGTTAGGCACCAAACAAGTCCTTCCTTTTGAATGTTTCAAGGATCATCTTCACGAGTTTGATATCATCATCACTGCCGTCAGCACGAAAGAGTATGTCATCAGTGAGGCTGAAATGCACCAGAGCATGCTCAAGCGGAAACTGAAGCCAGTCATTATTCTTGATCTTGGATTACCGAGAAATGTTGATCCCGGTATTGCCAAGCTGCAGAACATGTTCCTTAAAGACATTGACGCCCTCAAGCATATCATTGATAAAAACCTTGAACGACGCAGTGCGGAGCTGCCAAAAGTCAATGCCATCATCGAAGAGGAACTGGTAGCTTTCGGGCAATGGATCAACACCCTGAAAGTCCGCCCGACCATTGTTGATCTTCAGTCGAAGTTCATTGAAATCAAGGATAAAGAGATAGAACGATACCGTTACAAGGTAAGCGAAGAGGAACTCGCAAGAATGGAACACCTTACGGACAGGATCCTGAAAAAGATCCTGCACCACCCTATCAAAATGCTCAAAGCACCAATTGACACAACGAACTCAATTCCGAACAGAGTCAATCTTGTACGCAACGTTTTTGATCTTGAAGAACCAAATCAGTCACACTAAATAAAAATCAGTAATTGCATTGAAAAAACAGCTCATCATCGGCACAAGATCCAGCCCCCTTGCTTTGTGGCAGGCAGAATTCACAAAAACGGAACTTTCCAGACATTTCCCTGAGCTTGAAATAACGCTTAAACTGGTTAAAACAACCGGTGACAAGCTGCTTGACTCTCCCCTTTCAAAAATCGGGGATATGGGTTTGTTTACCAAAGACATTGAAAAACATCTGATCACCAAAGAGATTGATCTTGCTGTTCACAGTTTGAAGGATGTTCCTACAGGAACGCCTGAAGGTCTTATTATAACATCCTTTACTGAACGCGAGGACACAAGGGATGTCATCATTTCAAAAAACGGATTAAAGCTGAAGGATCTTCCTCAAGGTGCGAAGGTGGCTACCAGCAGTCTTCGTCGTATGTCACAGCTGTTAAGCATGCGTCCTGACTTTGAGATATGTGATATCAGAGGAAATCTCAACACACGGTTCCAGAAGTTTGACGAGGGACATTTTGACGCGATGATGCTTGCCTATGCTGGCGTCTACCGCCTGAATTTCAGTGACCGCATTTCAGAAATCCTGCCACACGAAGTGATGCTTCCTGCGGTTGGACAAGGAGCGCTCGGCATTGAGACCAGGGTTGATGATGAACAGACAAGAGAGATTGTCCGAATCCTCAATCACTCCACCACAGAATACTGCTGCAGAGCCGAACGTGCGCTGCTCCGTCATCTGCAAGGCGGCTGCCAGATTCCTATCGGTGCCTACGGCTCGTTTAAAAACGGCACCCTGAAACTTCTTGCCTATGTTGGTTCGGTAGATGGCAAAACAGGGTTGAACAATGAAATTACAAAAACTGGTCTTACTTCTCCTGAACAGGCTGAAGAGGTCGGAATTGCTCTGGCTAAGGAACTGCTGAAACAGGGTGCAGAAAAAATTCTCTCAGAAATCCGCAAAACCCGCTGATGAAAACTGTCCTTGTCACTCGACCGAAACATCAGGCAGCCTCATTTGTAAAAGAACTGGAACAGTATGGTCTGAACTCTTTTGTCTTTCCGACAATCGAGATCAGACCGGTTTCCGGTTGGGGAGTCCCTTCATTGAGCGGATTTGACGGCGTTTTCTTTACAAGCCCGAACAGTGTCAGCTTTTTTATGGAACAACTGCTGCGGGAGTCACCGGAAGAACTGAAAAACCTTCAAAAGCTCAAGGTATGGGCCGTAGGAAAAACAACAGCTCAGGATCTTGCGGCATACGGTGTCACGACTGAGCCGATACCTAAAATTGCTGATGCCGTTACTCTGATGGAGGAGATTGGTAATGATGCTCTTGCTGGACACACGTTTCTTTTTCTCAGAGGATCTCTTTCATTAGGAACCATTCCCTGCGTCATCAACAAACGGGGAGGAAACTGTCTTGAACTCACCGTTTACGAAAACCTGCCGCCCTCACTTGAAGAGAGTACGAAAGTAAAAACACTGCTGGAACAGGGTGGACTTTCCTGTCTTTCATTTACCAGCCCGTCGACTGCAATTAATTTTTTTGAAGCCCTCGGCACCACATCTCTTCCTCCGGGTGTTCAGATAGCGGCCATAGGTACAACAACGGCAAACGCGCTCAAAAAACTTGGCCTTAAGGTTGATGTTATCCCTGAAGATTTCAATGCTTCATGCTTTGCAAAAGCCATAGCCGAAGCACTGCAGTAACTGGTATGCTATACTTGTTTTTCTATGCTCTCAAGCAAGCTTGTGCCGATGTGCTTGTTGGCACTGACAAGCCCTTCACCGGATATCGTCGTGACTCCCTGATAATCAAAACAGCATCCCCCCGCTTCAATCACTACTGGAATCAGTGCTGCACAATCCCATGGGTTCATAATTTTATCCACGGAGACTTCAGCCCTGCCCGATGCGACAAGCATGTGGCCATAGCAGTCACCCCAGCCGCGAACAAGAGCCGCATCCCGGCGAAGCAGATCTACAGGATGGAGAGAGGGAGGGTCGAGCAGATACTCACGTTCTGTATACAGAACCGTGGCTTGCCTGACATCGGAAAGAGAGGAGACTGAAATTGGCGATCCGTTGAGAAAAGCTCCGCTTCCCCGCTCGGCATAATAAAGTTCACCAAGCGCAGGAAAATAAACAACACCAAGCTGCATAAATCCGTCAATTTCGAGAGCAATCAAAACACCGTACAGGGGAACCCGATGAATAAACGCCTTGGTACCATCTATAGGATCAATAATCCAACGACGCTTATTAACGGAAGGACGTTCATCAAATTCTTCGCCAAGCAGTCCGTCATCAGGATACCGGTCGGTAATAGCGGCCCGTATAAGCTCTTCAGCTTTTCGATCCGCTTCCGTGACAGGTGTTGCATCTCTTTTGGTGAAAACCTGAAGCGATTTACGGGAAAAATAGTCCAGGGTTAATCGGCCAGCCTGTTCGGCCAATTCAACGGCAAGCTGAAGATCGGAAGTCATAGTTTTTACTCGTTATTAAGAACTTTAACAATAAAATGTAATATTACCCATTCCTGCAGACTGAAAAACAGTTATTCCTTTTTTTTTATCACTATTTAAGCACAAAAGAACGCAAAAAAGGAATACGAAGCGGCACATCACATTATCCAAATACCAAATCAACGGTATGAGGGTAGAGGTGAGATTATTCTGAAAGAAAAAAAAGCCGCATAGGCAAGTTACTTAATCAATATCGTAAAACACAATGAAACGCTTAATTGCGGAACGCGAAAAAGCTCGTCTCGGAGGCGGAGAAAAGCGCATAGAAGCACAACATAAAAAGGGCAAATTTACCGCTCGGGAACGTCTTGACATGCTGCTTGATGAAGGCAGTTTTGAAGAATACGATATGTTTGTCACGCACCGAACCACTGATTTCAGTCTTGACAAGGAGCAATATCTTTCAGATGGAGTCATCACTGGTCATGGAACCATTGATGGACGTACCGTCTATGTTTTCTCTCAGGATTTTACCGTTCTTGGCGGCTCGCTCTCAGAGACGAATGCCCTGAAAATCTGCAAGGTCATGGATCAGGCCATGAAGGTCGGAGCCCCCCTTATCGGCATTAATGACAGCGGAGGGGCAAGAATCCAGGAGGGAGTAAGAAGCCTTTCCGGCTATGCAAGTATTTTCCAGCGCAACATCATGGCTTCGGGAGTCATTCCCCAGATATCAGCTATTTTCGGACCTTGCGCCGGAGGTGCTGTCTACTCTCCCGCACTTACTGACTTTGTCGTCATGGCTGAAAAGACCAGTTACATGTTTGTCACCGGCCCGAAAGTTGTTAAGACTGTTACCGGTGAAACCATCACTGATGAAGATCTTGGCGGAGCAACAGTTCATGCAACAAAATCAGGAGTCACCCATTTTGTCGGAGCTAATGAAACCGAGGGTATCCTTCTGATAAAAAAACTGCTCAGTTACCTCCCCCAGAACAACCTTGAAGAACCACCGTTAGCCGTCTGCAGTGACCCAGCTGACCGGTTGGATGAGAAGCTGAATACGATCATCCCTGCCAAGCCATCAATTCCCTATGATGTCAAGGATATTATTCATTCGATTGCGGACAATGGGGAGTTTCTCGAAGTACAGCGCCAATATGCCCGAAACATCGTTGTTGGTTTTGTTACTTTTAATGGAATTTCAACCGGCATTGTAGCCAATCAGCCGAACTTTCTTGCCGGATGCCTTGACATTAACGCTTCACGCAAAGCTGCCCGGTTTGTCAGATTCTGTGATGCCTTTAATATCCCGATTGTTACCCTTGTCGATGTCCCGGGATTCCTTCCGGGAAGTGCCCAGGAATTTGAAGGTATTATCAGTAATGGTGCGAAACTGATATTTGCCTACGGAGAGGCCACCGTCCCGAAAATCACTATTATCCTGCGAAAGGCTTATGGCGGCGCTTACATTGTCATGAGTTCCAAACAGTTGCGCGGAGATGTTAATTATGCCTGGCCTACGGCAGAAATTGCGGTCATGGGGCCAATCGGTGCTATAGAGGTGTTGTATAATCGCGACCTTCAGGCAATCGAAAACCCTGAAGAACGTGCAAAGTTTGTGTCGGATAATGCAGCAGAGTATCGCGAGAAATTTTCCAACCCTTATGAAGCGGCAAAATACGGCTATATTGACGATATCATTGAACCACGAAATACCCGGTTCAGAATAATACGTGCCTTACAGACACTTTCGACCAAGAAGGATGTCAATCCTCCAAAAAAGCACTCTACCCTTCCACTATAACCCGAAAAAGTCAATGACCGCTTTTGTTCAAATTTTACCTGTTGATCTTTCAGTAATCGGCAGGGAACATATAGGCCTTGCCGTCATCGGTTATAGCGTCGTGTTTCTTTCCCTTTTTCTGCTTTTTCTGGTGTTCACTATCATTCCGAAGTTTCTCACCCGTAATCTGAGAAAAAAGTTTCAAAAAGAGGGTGGCGAGGAAAAAACCGCTTTTGCGGGAAATATGATTCAAGGAGAGGTCAGTGCCGCAATCGCTACAGCTATATCACTCTACCTGGAAGAGCTGCACGATGAGGAAACTGCAATTCTTACCATAAAAAAAGTAGGGAAATCCTATTCCCCATGGAATTCTAAAATTTACAATGTCATTAATTTTAACCGTTTTCAACGATGAGGCGATATAAGTTCACGATAAGCGGAAACAAGTACAACGTTGAAATCAAATCATTTGACGAAAACATTGCCGAGGTCGAGGTAAACGGAACCTCCTATCAGGTTGAACTTGGAAAGGAGATCAAAACACCCCAAACCCCAAAACTTGTCAGGTACACTCCTCCAACCCCTCCAAAAGCGCCGGTACTCAATACCCCTGGCCTGAGCTTGATCAAGGCTCCCCTTCCTGGTACAATTATTGCCATTAACGTCTACCCTGGTATGCAGATTAAACTCGACCAGCCCGTCATTATTCTGGAAGCCATGAAAATGGAAAACAATGTTTTTGCAGAAAAGGACGGCACCGTTACAACAGTCAGGGTTGGCGTAGGTGATACCGTTATGCAGGGCGACATTCTGATCGAAATTGAATAACACTATTATGGAAGGACTTGTACGGTTTTTTGAACATTCCGGTTTTGTCAATGCGACTCCGGGACACCTGTTGATGATTCTTGTCGGACTAATATTCATTTATCTTGCCATCCGATATGAATATAAGCCACTTCTCCTCGTCCCGATAGGATTCGGTATCCTGATCGGTAACACACCATTCGCTGAACATGCCGGATTGCATCTTGGCATCTATGAGGAAGGCAGCGTTATGAATTATCTTTACATGGGTGTCTTGAAAGGGATTTTCCCGCCCTTGATTTTTCTCGGAATCGGCGCCATGACAGATTTTTCACCCCTGATTTCAAACCCCAAACTCATGCTCCTCGGTGCTGCAGCTCAGCTTGGCATTTTCCTAACCTACATCGGAGCTCTTTCACTGGGATTCACCAATCCGGAAGCTGCATCAATCGGAATAATCGGGGGAGCTGACGGCCCAACAGCAATATTTCTCTCTTCAAAACTGGCTCCGCATCTCATTGGACCTATCGCCATTGCCGCATACTCTTATATGGCCTTGGTTCCACTCATTCAGCCACCGATCATGCGTCTTTTGACCACAAAAAAAGAACGCAGAATTAAAATGAAACCGCCGCGCTCAGTAAGTAAATTTGAAAAAATACTCTTCCCTGTTGTCGCTCTTCTTCTTACGGGATTTATTGCGCCGGGATCGCTGCCGCTTCTCGGCATGCTTTTTTTAGGCAATCTGCTCAAAGAGTCCATGGTGACAAAACGTCTGGCCGATACAGCAAAAAATGCCATGATCGATATGGTCACCATCATTCTTGGTCTCACCATCGGCGCTTCAACCCAGGCAACCACCTTTCTTACACAAGAATCATTGCGTATTTTTATTCTCGGCGCAACTGCCTTTATGATATCAACTGCTGGCGGGGTGCTTTTTGCTAAACTTATGAACCTTTTTCTTTCACCGGAAAACAGGGTAAATCCGCTGATCGGTGCTGCAGGAGTCTCTGCTGTGCCGGACAGTGCGCTTGTTGTTCAGATTGAAGGACTGAAAGCCGACCCTGACAATCACCTGATCATGCATGCCATGGCTCCGAATGTCGCTGGTGTCATCGGTTCAGCCGTAGCGGCGGGCATTATGTTGAGCTTTTTATTGTAAAAGCATCCATGGTAGTTTTTCCCTGCAGGAACTTCGCGATGTTCTTGGATTTTCGTATTTTTGGCTTTTTAAAACCTTAATTCGTCTTCCTCTATGAGCCAGCTCGATCTACTCAATATTGTCCAGCGTCCCAGAAGACTTCGCAAATCTGCCGCAATCAGAAACCTTGTCCAGGAAAACACCTTGACGGTCAATGATCTTGTCTATCCACTCTTTATCTGTCCAGGAACCAACGTTGTTGAAGAGGTATCTTCCATGCCAGGCAGCTTCAGATACTCAATCGACAACGCAGTAAAAGAGTGCAAAGAGCTCTGGGATCTTGGAATCCAGTCTATCGACCTGTTCGGTATACCTGAAAAGAAAACTGAAGACGGCAGTGAAGCATACAACGATAACGGCATCATTCAGGAGGCAATCCGCGCCATCAAGGCCAAGGTGCCAGATCTGTGCATCATGACTGATGTGGCACTCGATCCGTTTACCCCGTTCGGTCATGACGGGCTGGTTAAAGATGGCATTATCCTCAATGACGAAACCGTAGAGGTGCTTTGTAAAATGGCAATCTCCCATGCCAATGCGGGCGCTGATTTTGTCTCCCCGAGTGACATGATGGACGGCCGTATCGGCGCTATCCGAGAATCACTCGACGATGCCGGCTTCTCCGATATCGGTATTCTCTCCTACGCCGCCAAATATGCATCAAGCTTCTACGGCCCGTTCCGTGACGCACTGCACTCGGCGCCACAGTTCGGTGATAAAAAAACATATCAGATGGATCCCGGCAATACCGATGAAGCCATGAAGGAGATCGAACTTGACATCATGGAAGGTGCCGATATCGTTATGGTGAAACCCGGTCTTGCCTATCTTGATATTGTCTATCGCACAAAAGAGCGCTTTGATATTCCTGTAGCAATCTACCACGTCTCCGGCGAATATTCCATGGTCAAGGCAGCGGCCCAGCGCGGATGGATTGACGAAGAACGCGTCATGATGGAGTCTCTGCTTTGTATGAAACGTGCCGGTGGAGACCTTATTTTTACCTACTATGCAAAAGAAGCGGCGAAAAGACTTCGCTGAACATCCTTGACAAAAGAATAACTCATTGAAAAAGCCCGGCTGCACATCTCAGGACACAGCCGGGCATTTTACTGTATAAAAACATGATACGATACTTTACTGCAGGAGAGTCCCACGGTCCTGCACTTTCGGCAATAGTGGAAGGCATGCCGGCGGGAGTCCCTATAACCTCCGAGGATATCAACGCCCAGTTAGCCCGCCGGCAGCAAGGACATGGCCGTGGAGGACGCATGAAAATAGAGACCGATAAAGCTGAGGTACTCTCCGGCATCCGTTTCGGCAAAACCATCGGTTCACCAATCACATTAGTCATAAAAAATCGCGACTGGGATAACTGGACGACCACCATGGCCCAGTTTGAGAAGCCTGATGAGAATATAGACAAAATCACGATTCCAAGACCCGGCCATGCCGATCTAGCAGGACGGATAAAATACGGTTTTGACGATATCCGGCCTGTTATTGAGCGCTCATCAGCCCGGGAAACAGCTGCACGTGTTGCCGCAGGAACCTTGTGCAAAGTCTTTCTTAAAACCCTCGGGATTGAAATAGGCAGTTACATCTCGGCTATCGGACCTGCGGCAGAACCCTCTGACAAACTGCAGCTCGACGAACTCCTCATCCGAGGCGCAGAAGCAGTTTCAACACAGGCCGACATCTCACCTGTCCGCATGCTCGACAAAACAACAGAGGCCGCAGCTCTGGCAGCTATTGACGCAGCCAAAGAAAGTGGTGACACTCTGGGCGGGATCATCGAAATTTTTATCACCGGAGTTCCGCCAGGCTTCGGAAGCTATGTACAACACGACAGGCGTCTTGATGCCGCACTCGCAGCTGCAATCATCTCCATTCAGGCTGTCAAGGGCGTTGAAATCGGAAGCGCCTTTGAGAACGCAAAAAAAACCGGTTCGCAGGTACACGATGAATTTCACCTTAGTGCGGAACATGGCGTCGCAAGAAAAACCAATCGGGCTGGCGGAGTTGAAGGGAGTATGTCAAGCGGTCAGATCATTCATCTCCGGGCAGCCATGAAACCAATCTCCTCACTGGTCACTCCCCTGCTCTCGTTTGACATTGAAACGCTGCAGCCGACCCTTTCACGCTTTGAAAGGAGCGACACTTGCGCAGTTCCCGCAGCAGGTGTGGTCGCTGAAGCAGTTGTCGCACCGGTCATCGCCAATGCACTGCTGGAAAAACTCGGTGGCGATCATCTTGATGAAATTCAGAAAAGACTTACCCTTTATCGGGAGAACATCCGCAATACCTTTTTTGCCTGACACTTCGACGGAGCCTCTTTGCCAGACATGACCAGCCCCTGGTTCATTGCAGAAGAAGGCTCCTGCCCCTCATGCCACAGAAAAAAAGCATATCCAGCGATGAACTGAACTATTATACATCGTATTTTTTGTTTTGACGATAAATTTGCGTATTTTTACGTTAAATAAAAACGTATTGTAGAAGTAAATTATACCGTCATGACTATCCTGAACGACAAGATCGAACAACAGCCATCGCGTCTGCACTCTTTAACATTGCCGATTTCAAAGCAGCAGTCAGGCATGAAAAGGATGGTAAGGAGATGGTACCGAAAATGCAGGATTACAACTGTCGCAGTGATATTCTCATTATTGCCCGAAGGCCGCACTTCTGCCTTGCCGATAGAAGGGCTTACGGCAGTTGGAAAAGCCACTATCACCAACCCCTCTTCCACTGACATGCATATCGTTCAGGAAAGCAGGCAGGCCATCATTAACTGGAACTCCTTCGATATCAGCAAAAACGAATCCGTCAACATTACCCAACCAACATGCCAATCAATACTGCTCAATCGGGTGCTGGGGAACAATCCTTCTCACATCTTCGGAACACTCACAGCCAACGGACAAATTTTTCTGGTAAACCAAAACGGTGTGCTGTTCGCCCCTGGAGCCAGCGTAAACGCAGGAGGCGTGGTAGCCTCAACACTCGCAATCAGGGACAGCGATTTCCTCTCAGAAAAATACACCTTGTTCAAGAATGGCTCTGCCGGCTCAGTAATCAACCAGGGGAACATAAACGCCGGTTTTACAGCACTTCTCGGCAGCTCAGCTGAGAATACAGGCAGTATAATCGCATCCAAAGGTACGGCAGGAATAGCCGTGGGAGAGGGAATCACACTCAGCTTTGATCCTTACGGGCTTGTTGCAATAAAGGTAGATCAGGCAACCTATAACGCCCAGATAAAAAACAGCGGTCTTATTGAAGCTGATGGAGGCAGCGTCGTCATGAGTGCATCCGCAGCTGACGCACTGCTTTCCACAGGAGTAAACAACAGCGGCAGGGTGCGTGCCGGCACTATCACAGAACACAACGGCAAGGTCAGCATTGAGGCCGGCACAATCAGCAACAGTGGGAGTATCGAGGCAGGAAACAACATTGATGCAACCGCTGCAGGGACGATGGTCAACACAGGAAAATTCAGCGCTCCGGAAATTCATGCTACCGTCAATAACCTGCTTGATGCCGGCTTATGGGACACAGGCGGCTATCCGACCGGCGGGAATATCCTCATCAATGCTTTCGGCAGCATTGAACAAACCGCCGCCAGCCATATCCGTGCCGATGGCAATCAGGGTGGACTCATCTCCATCACCGCAGGAAAAAAACTCTATTTTTCCGGAAGCGTCAGCGCATGCGGCATTGCTGGTCAAGGCGGGGAGATAGACATCACAGCGCCGGAAACAATCATTGCCGGAACAACAGCCTCAGCTGACGGAGAGAGCGGAGGCGGACGAATCTTCATAGGCGGAGGCTGGCAGGGCAACGACTTCACTCTGGCCAACGCTGCAACCACACTGGTTACTCAAAGCACCAGGCTGAACGCCAATGCACTCGATAACGGCAATGGCGGCACCGTAGTAATCTGGTCTGACCAATCAACCTCATTTGCCGGCACAATCGAAGCGAGAGGAGGAAGAAACAACGGCAACGGTGGAGAGGTCGAGATATCGAGCCATGACAGGCTTACCTTTGAAGGTAACGTCATCACCGCCGCCCCCAATGGCGAAAACGGTCTGCTGCTGCTCGACCCGCGAAACATAACTCTTGAGGTTCATCCGACAACTCAGACTTTTTATCTCACGCCGTTAGCTGATGCCAACCCTGAAGCAGGCAACCAGCATGGTTCAGGTAAAATAGTTGAACTCTCCAACGGCAATATTATTGTTGCCACTCCATCAGATGATTTTGCGGCAACCAATGCAGGTGCCGTCCGCCTCTACAAGCCAGATGGAACACTGCTCTCCATGCTGACCGGTTCAACGGCTAATGATATGGCAGGATATAGTCTCATTGCTCTTGCTGGCAATAACAATGCTGTCACCTCAACACCAAACTGGTCTAACTCAGGCCTGGCGAACGCTGGTGCAGCGACTTGGATTGATGGCACTACAGGTATCAGCGGGAATGTGTCGGCAGCAAACAGTCTTGTTGGCTCTCTTGCCAATGATGGTATTGGCTTGTCAGTAACAGCGCTAACAAACGGCCACTATGTGGTAGGCAGTCCAAACTGGAACAATGCCGCTGGTGCTGTCACGTGGGGTAACGGAGAAACAGCTGGAAATCGATTGACTGGTACGATATCCGCAGCCAACAGCCTGATCGGTTCCTCACCGAATGATGCCATCGGTACGAATGTGACCTCTTTGACGAACGGGAACTACGTCATCAGCTCAGGATATTGGGACAAGGTTAATGCTGACAACAGCGTGGTGGCCGATGCAGGAGCTGTCACGTGGTGTAACGGCATCGGAGGAAGTGTTGGAAAAGTCAATGAGACAAACAGTCTCGTCGGCTCAACCAAAAATGACTGCATAGGGTCGAATGATTTGGGCTCAAATGACGTGACTGCTCTGACCAACGGGAATTATGTGGTTTGCTCTGGATATTGGGACAATGGCAAGGCCATCAATGCAGGTGCCGTCACGTGGGGTGACGGACTTTCTGGTACCGTCGGAGCAGTCAGCCCAGAAAACAGTCTGGTCGGTTCTAAAACAGGCAATCAGGTTGGATGGGGAAGTGCAGCCGTTACTCCCCTGAAGAACGGTCATTATGTCGTTGTATCCGCGTTATGGGACAATGGTACTGCCACCAATGCAGGAGCGGTCACCTGGTGCAACGGGCTTGGAGGTACCGTTGGTCCCGTCAGTGCAGCAAACAGTCTGGTCGGTTCTTCTAAAAATGACTACATCGGATCTGATGCTTCAGCTTCAAATAACGTTAAAGCACTGACCAACGGCAATTATGTGGTGAGTTCAAAATATTGGGATAATGGTGCAGTCGCTGATGTTGGTGCTGTAATCTGGGGGAATGGACTTGGTGGCACTGTCGGGGTTATAACTTCCTCAAACAGTCTGACTGGTTCTCTTTCCACTGACTGTATTGGTTCGTCAGTAACGGCACTAACCAATGGCAACTATGTAGTGAGCTCACCGAACTGGAACAATGGCACTGGTGCGGTGACGTGGGGAAACGGCGAAACAGGAGGTGCCCGGTTGGTGGGTACAATATCCGCTGACAACAGTCTGACAGGTTCTACACCCAATGATGGTATCGGCACGAATGTAACCGCACTGATCAATGGCAATTATGTCACAAGCTCAGGATATTGGGATAAGGTTAATGCTGACAACAGCGTCGTGGCTGATGCTGGAGCTGTCACGTGGGGTGATGGTCTCGGTAAAACCATGGGAAAGGTCAGTGATGCAAACAGTCTGATCGGCTCATCGAAAAATGACTACGCAGGCTCTGATGTTTCGGGATCGAATAACGTGTCTGCGCTAACCAACGGCAACTATGTGGTAAGCTCAAAATATTGGGATAATGACAGGGCGGTCAATGCTGGAGCCGTCACGTGGTGTAACGGACTTGGCGGCACAGTCGGAGCAATCAGCACGACAAACAGTCTTGCGGGTTCAAAAACAGGTAATCAGGTGGGCAGCGTAACGGTCATGCCCAATGGAGATTATGTCGTCACCTCCCCATTATGGGACAATAGTTCTGCGACCAATGCCGGTGCGGTAACTCTGGGGAGTGGAACTGGCGGTACCGTGGGGGCGGTAACATTGCTCAACAGTATGGTTGGTTCGACAAAAGAGGATCAGGTCGGCTCTGGCGGAATTACTCCTCTCAGTGCAGGCAACATGAAGGGATGTTTTGTTGTCAGCTCTCCTGCATGGCTGAACAACACTGGTCGAGTTGACATTGTTACACCTCTCTCTCTGACACAGGCATACTCCTCCAATCCCGGCACGGATAATACCTTCACGCCCGATGAGATCACCTCTCTGCTCAATGGCGGGAGCAACCTCGTGCTGAGAGCTAACAACGACATTACGGTTAATTCTGCCATTCTTGCAGGAAACCAGAGTACCAAAAGCGGTGATCTTTCACTGCATGCCGGACGAAGCATTCTGGTTAATGCAAGCATCTCTACCAACAACGGCAACCTTACACTGGCAGCCAATGACACCGCAGAGAACGGTGTCGTGGATGCTTTCCGCTCCCCGGGCAGCGCAGTGATAACCATGGCCCCCGGCACAACAATCAATACAGGCGATGGAAGGGTCGACATTGAACTGCGCGATGGAGCAGGCAAAACCAACAGGGAGAGTGGTGATATTACATTACGAGATATCACCGCAGGCACCATCAACGCCGTTAACTACGGGGCCGCAGCAGCCTCCGGCATTACCCTCGCTTCAGGAACTCTTGCTGCCAGGGCCTCCAGCGGCAGCAGCATTGTACTCGCGGGCAGGGATTTTGACAACAGCACAGGGGGAGTCCTCTCGACTTCCGGCACTGCTCGATGGTTAGTCTATTCTGAGAGTCCCGGAACTACCATCAAAGGGGGCTTAACCTCTGAGTTCCGTCACTACAATGGCTCCAGCAGCAATTACGCACCGGATAGAGTACATGAGTCAGGAAACGGGTTTATCTACTCTTCTGCACCAGGCACTGTGTCAGTATCGACAACGCTTGCCGGCGGAAGCGCCAGCAGTGTCTACGGAAGCACACCTACAGCCACATACGGCTTTACGCTGACCAGTTCCGATAATGAAGATACCATTGGAAATATTGGTCTGACCGGTTCAATGATCGTGACAGGTGTACCGACGGCGACCTCGAACGCAGGCAGCTACACCATAAGTTACGGGGGAGGTCTCTCAAGCAGTATCGGTTTAACGTTCACTGCCGGTACGGGACTGAAATATACCGTTGAGAAGAGAGCTATCAACATTTCGGCCAATGCCCTCAGTAAAACCTACGGTGACACCGATCAAACTCTGACCTGGATGGCTGAAGAACGGTCCATGAGCCGTGGACTCATACCTGGCGATAGCTTCAACGGAACACTTGGACGAGCTGCGGGCGAGAACATCGGTGTCTATGCAATCAATCAAGGAACTCTGGGAAACAGCAATTATGCAATCAGCTACAGCGGCAACAACCTGACCATCAATCCACGTCCGATTTCCTTCTGTGCCACACCAACAGGCAAGATCTATGGTGAGAGTGACCCGAAACTGGCGGTTGACATAACCAGCGGAAGCCTGGGAAGCGAAACGGTGAGCGATACACTGGGCGACGTTACCGGTATCCTGACCCGTCAGAGCGGCAGCAGTGTCGGCAGTTATGACATTGCCCTCGGTTCCGGCAGGAAGGCAAAGAACTACGCCGTAACTTTTGAGACCGGCAATGATGCGTTCTCAATTACCAAAAGGCCGATCACCATTACTGCCGACGATAAAAGCAAGACCTACAGTATTACTGATCCCAAGCTGACATGGCAGGCTGAAACCAAAAGCAGTGGTCGAGGAGTGCTTTCCGGAGACAGCTTCAGCGGCACACTCGAACGAACTGCGGGCGAAAATGTTGGCACTTATGAAATAACGCAAGGCTCACTTGATAATACTAACTACGCCATTACCCTTATTGGTGCAGATTTTACAATCAATCAGCGCCCGATTACCCTGCATGCCACCGTCAAAAGCAAGATATACGGTGAAGATGATCCGACTCTTGCAGTAAGTATCTCCAGCGGAAGTCTGGGCAGCGTCACCGTAAGCGACAGGTTAAGCGACGTTACCGGAACTCTGAGCCGTCAGAGCGGCAGCAGTGTCGGCAGTTATGACATTGCTCTCGGTTCAGGTGCCAAAGCAGATAATTATGCCATTACGTTTGTCACCGATAATAATGCGTTTTCGATCAAACCGAGACCGATTACCATTGCGGCTGACGACAAAAGCAAGGTCTACGGAGATGCTGATCCAGCTCTGACGTGGCAGGCAAAGGCTTCAGGCAGCGGACGTGGACTCATACCCGGCGACATCTTCAGCGGCTCACTTGAAAGGGCTGAGGGTGAAAATGCCGGCACCTATCTCATCAATCAGGGAACGCTCGGAAACAGCAATTACGCCATCAGCTTCACTGATGCAAACCTGACCATTGTCCAACGCCCCCCCACCCTTACTGTCGCCAACGCCCCAGTGACAATCAACCCCCCTTCGGGAGAAACACTTTCCAACACTGTTGAGCCGACAACCGGCACCACCAGCAGGATATCGGGTGTACAGCAGGCATCAATGCATGAGACCGGCAATGCCAACTTCAACAGGGAGTTTGTCAGAAAAACGCTGAGCATCAATGCTGCACCTTTTGTCACAACCTGCGATCTGCCGGAAACAAGCAACGGTTTATGGTCTGAAAAGCTATCAGCGACATCTGGTTTTGTTGCTGTAACAAGCATAGAAGTGCACGAACCTGCAATGGAATTTTTCATCGTGCCGATTCCTCACGGCACATTCAGACACCACAATCCGGAAGCTATTCTCACTCTCGAAGTCCGCCTGGTCAACGGCTTATCACTTCCCGCCTGGATGTCGTTTGATCCGAAACTGAAGGTCTTAAGCGGTACTCCTCCACAAGAAGCAAAGGGTGAGTACCCGGTAGAACTTATCGCCAAAGACCAGTTCGGTGGAGTGGCCAGGACAGTCTTGCTGGTCAAAGTTGGATAACCGACTTTATTAACTTGAACTTATGGAGTCTTCTATGTATAGATCACTGATAATACTTTTCTTTGTCTCACTCTTTACAGCCAATGAAGCTTCTGCCGCCGTCCTTCCGGATGCCGGACAGCTTCTCAAGGAAAACACACCACAGAGTACTCTGCTTCCTCAGCAGGCCATGCCTCCTTTTCAGAAAAAAGTGAAGCCTGAAGAGCATGTTCAGGGAATGGCACGAATAAAGGTTTCAGGCTTTATCTTTACAGGCAACACCCTGTTTTCGAGCAGCGAACTTGCAGCCCTGATGTCCGGTTCCATAGGAAAAGAGATGACCCTTGGCGAACTGAATGACGCTGCCGCTGCCATCACCAACAAATACCGTGAAAAAGGGTGTTTTCTGGCATCTGTTTTTTTTCCTCCTCAGTCGATAAAACCAGGGATGCCACTGATCATTGAAGTGATTGAAGGCATCCTGGAAAATATCCATATTGAAACCGTGCCGGATAAAACAAGAACACCCGCGGCCCTCCTGCAGGGCTATGCCAGTCATCTGCAAACAGGTAAACCGGTTGAAGACGCAGCGCTGACCTCAATGATCATGAAAACCAACGAACTACCAAATATCTCATCCCGCATTATGCTGGAACCAGGTTTAAGTCCCGGTACCACCCAAGCAACCTTTACAGTCACCGAAGGTAAGCCATGCAGCTTTTCATTAGACATGGACAACTATGGAAACGAAGCAACCGGCGATAACCGGGCTGGCTGCACTATCGAACTCTACTCCCCTCTTCATCTCGGAGATCAGTTCAGCACGCATGTGCAGTCATCAGCAACTGGAGAGCTGCAGAATCTCCGTGCGAACTACAGTGTGCCGGTAATGTCGTACGGAACAAAGATCGGATTAGATTATAACTTTGTCACCTATCACCTGGGAGGGTCCTTTAAAGCTTTGAACGCTGGAGGCGTTGCCCATGACCTGACTATTGCCCTTACCCATCCGCTTGTACGCCAGAGAACGCTCATTCTGAATGCAACTGCGGCCGGTGAAGGTAGAGTGCTGGATGACCGTACCGAAAGCCCGCAATCAAGCAATCAACGTCGTACCACATCATGGCAGCTTGGCCTTGCCGGTATACAAATGGATAGAGTTCCGGGGAGTGGAACCACCTCATTCTCACTTGGATTGGCAGCCGGAAGTCTGCATATCACTGATGCAGAAACACTCGCATTGGACCAATCATCAACGGGATTGCACACTAATGGAAGGTACACCAAGCTTAACCTGAGTCTGGCAAGAACCCAGAGCATCTCTCATGAATTCTCGATCTATGCCGGTGCCTACGGGCAGTGGTGCGATAAAAACCTGAACAGCTCAGAGCAGCTCTCCATGGGAGGGCCGAGTGCGATACGCGCATGCCAGCCAGGCGAATCCTATGCTGACAAGGGCATTGTCACCACGGCTGAACTACGCTGCCAGTTTGGAGCAATCGGCGATCTCCCCGGCAGAGTGCAGGCATCAGCCTTTATTGACCATGGTAACGCTCTCCTGCATAACAACCCACTTCCCTATAGTGGCCCCAACACCTGCAACCTGACCGGAGCTGGCGTCGGTATCAAATGGCAGGACGCAGAGAGCTCTACCCTGCAGGCAACCTGTGCATGGAAAGTAAACGGTGAAACCACCCGCAGCCCTATGATTTATATACAGGCAGTAAAACGATTGTAATAAAATTGACCCGTAAAACCGACAAAGAGCAAAAGTGTTTCGTGTTCTATTGATGCCTTTTTCGTATAAACCATTTGAGCAGTTCAATAACCGGTACAACAGATACTGCTGAACCTAAAACGATGATCATGTCTTGAGGGGTCAGCAAGAAAGTTCCGAACATGTTACGCAGAAAGGGGATATAAATGAGTGCGGCGAGCATCACCAGCTCCCACCCTATTGCAAGATTCAGCCAGCGGTTGGCAAAAGGGCGGTTGAGTATTGATTGGGTTTCGGAACGGAAGTTGTAAGCTTTGAAAAATTGAATAAGTACGAGTGAAACAAAGGTCATGGTCATGGCTTCCTTAAGGGAGCGTCCTGAGGCGACAGAGAACTGGAAAAGGGTGAGATTAACTATGGTAGACCAAATGCCGCCGGTAAAAATCAGCATGAGTACGGTTGGGGTAAATATCCCTTTTTTGGGATCAGTCGGTCGACGCAGCATGATACCCGATTCTGCCGGGTCAACGGCAAGAGCGAGAGCAGGCAATCCGTCGGTGGCAAGGTTGACATAGAGTAACTGGACCGCTGAAAGAGGTAAGGGAAGGCCCATAATGGTCGCAAAGGCCATAAGCCCAAGCTCACCGAAATTTGACGAGAGCAGATAGGTAAGGTATTTTTTTATATTGTCGTAAATACCTCTCCCCTCTTCGACAGCTGCAATAATTGATGCAAAATTGTCGTCGGTCAGCATCATGGCGGAGGCTTCTTTTGATACATCGGTACCGGTAATACCCATCGATATTCCTATATCGGCTCTTTTAAGGGCGGGGGCATCGTTTACTCCATCACCGGTCATGGCTACGACTTCTCCGTTCTTCTGCAGTGCTTCGACTATGCGAAGCTTGTGCTGGGGCGATACCCTTGCAAAAACGGAGATGGATCCGACCTGGCGACTGAGTTCTTCGTCGCTCATGATCTGGAGCATTGATCCGGTGACAACTTTGCCATCACGCAGAATACCGAGTTCTCTCGAAATTGCTTCTGCGGTGAGTGGATGGTCGCCGGTAATCATGACCGGGCGGATGCCTGCTGCAATGCACTGTCGGACTGCTTTGGCGGCTTCCAATCTTGGGGAATCAATCATGCCTGCCAGACCGAGAAAGGTTGTCTCTTCGATGGATGTGTCAAGAGTTGGTACAGCTTTCACAGCTATGGCAAGCACCCTGAGTGCTTTGTTACCGAAAGCGTCGGCCTGTTTAAGAAGCTCCTCCTTCATGGATTCGTCGAGCAGCTGGAGGTCATGACCAATGAGAACCCTCTTGCAGTCTGCCAAAAGAACTTCAGGCGCTCCCTTGATAATGGCTTTTACCGAGTCGCCATATTGATGCAACGTGATCATCCGTTTTGTTTCGGATGAAAATGGTTGTTCATCCAGGCGCTTATAGCGTGTTTGAAGGTCGTGTTCATCAAGACCTGCTTTACGGGCCAGAACAAGCAAAGCTGCCTCTGTAGGATCACCTTCGATCTGCCAGGCGCCTTCCTTGTTTTTGAAGATCCCTGCATCGTTACAGAGTACGCCGGCGAGCAGCAGTTCATGCAGGGATTCGGGTAAAGGACCTCCTTCATGCACGGTCAATGATCCTTCGGGAAGATACCCTGAACCGCTTACTTCGATGAACGTTCCTGAGGTGTAGAGGGCTCTCACGGTCATTTCGTCTCGCGTCAGGGTACCCGTTTTGTCAGAACAGATCACTGAGGTGCTGCCGAGAGTTTCAACGACAGGCAGTCGACGCATGAGAGCATGGCGCTTCACCATGCGCTGTACACCGAGTGCAAGCGAGATAGTGACAACTGCAGGAAGAGCTTCGGGCACAACGGCTACCGCAAGTGCGATGCCGAAAATAAGCATCTCTATAAAAGACTGACCACGGATCACGCCAAGTGCAACTATAATCAGGACAATAACAAATGCCATGCGGGCCAGAACAGACCCAACGTTATCAAGATTTTTTTGAAGTGGGGTTTTTTCAGTCTCTACAGCGAGCAGCATGGATGCGATTTTACCAAACTCCGTCTGCATGGCTGTCGAGACAACAATTGCTGAAGCTCGGCCATAACTGATGGATGTGCCTGCAAAGACCATTGTTCGGCGATCGCCTGGCCCCGCATCTTTTGGAATAATGGATAGTGCATCTTTTTCGGATGGGAGTGACTCCCCTGTCAATGACGCTTCGTTGGCGCGAAGATTATTGGAATGAAGGAGTCGGCAGTCTGCGGCAACTCTGTCGCCGGCATGAAGCAGCAGAATATCGCCCGGAACAATATCAGTTGCATTGATCAATTGGTCAACTCCATCTCGACGTACCCTGGCTTGTGGTGCGGCCATATCCCTAAGTGCTTCAATTGCCTTTTCGGCTTTATACTCCTGTATAAAACCAAGAAGAACAGCAAAAACAACGATTACGGCGATTGCAACAGATTCGAGACCATGGCCTAAAAGAGCGGAAAGCGCCGTTGCAATGAGAAGGATAATAATAAGGACATTCTGAAACTGCTGAAAAAGAAGTTTGAAGGGGCTGTTCCTGCGTTTTGACTCAATAATGTTATGGCCGTAAGTATTGAGCCTTACCGTTGCTTCGGCTGAACTGAGTCCATCAGGTGATGAAAGGGTTATTGCCAGAGTTTCTTCAGCTGTAAGACTATGCCAGAATTCGGGAGTGGTTGATTTCACGGCTGTTGGTTGACTTGTTCTACAAGAAGTCGATCATCTTGCTTAAAGGACATGTAACACCGTTGCTGGCCAAGAGAGGGATATAATTCCGTCAGAGAGGTTCAGAGTTGACCGTGCATATTTTATATCTCTCTCACCATACCCTGATGAGATGAAGTTATGAAGAGTCCTATCACAAAACGAATCGCATTTGTTTCTTTTTTGGTCCACACGTTCCAAATGTGGATACAACACGATCCTCCGGAGTTTGCGAGCTGCCGCCCTCTCCTCCCTGCTCTTCAGATATCAGCTCCAGAAAGACTCTTCGGCTGTTTACGCTACTGCGTAAGGAAAAATCAATAAAATTGATCAACTTCAGGAGTATGTGATCAGAGATTCAATATCTGCACCCCTGCCAATGACCAAAATCACCGATCCATCAAATGCCGGTCAGTCTATACCCATGCAAGTTCAGTGTATAGCCGCACTGACTCATCGCTACCGGACTATCCTGAACTCCATGCCGAGCGGCTATATTTATTGCCGAGCTCTTTATGAGCAGGGGTTCGTGGTTGACTTGATTATCGAGGAAGTCAATCGGTCATGGGAGAAACACACCGGCATGAAAGATATCATAGGCCTCAAGCTAACAGAGGTTCTCCCAGGAATTGCCGATTCCAATCCCGAGTTCTTCAGCAGACTTCTCAGGGTTGCACAGACCGGAGTCACCGACCAGTTCGAGTCTTACATTGATGTGCTGGACAAATGGTACGACAACAACGTCTACAGCCCCGAAAAAGGCGTCCTGGTTTCCATAATTGAAGATATCACCGCAAGAAAGCTGGGCGAAGAAAACATAAAGCAAAGCGAAGAGCGTTTCAGGTCGCTGTTCGAAGAACATTCCTCCATCATGTTCATTTATGATGCTGCTGGAGATATTGTTGATGCCAATAAAGCGGCAGTTGACTTTTATGGCTGGTCGATTAGCGAACTGCGCCGCATGAATATTCGCCAGATCAATACCCTTGCTCCAGATGCAATGCAGAGTGAGATAGAACAATGGAAAATTCAGAAGCAAAAGCATCTGTTTTTCTGCCACAGAAGGGCAGACGGATCCATCCGCAATATTGAGCTATTCGCAAAAAAAATCAGGATACAGGATCGTGAACTGATCTCAGCCATTATACATGACGTTACCGATCAAAAGCGATATGAGCAGATCAATGCTTTCCGGATTCGCCTTCTCCTCATGGCAGATACTCAATCGATAGAACAATTGTTGAAAGAAACCCTTGATGAGGCAGAACAGATAACGGGAAGTTCAATCGGGTTTTTCTTTTTCATCGGAAAAGATGAGAAAACACTGTCGCTGCAACTTTGCTCAACACCCGAAAAAAAGAAACAGTGCTTGCTGGAAGGAAAGCTGCTCCTACAAGACGGAGTATGGGCCGATATACTCAAGAAGCGCAAATCGGTGATCCATAATGATGGTTCGGCCTTCAAGCATTGTGCCGGTATGACGGAGGAACATGCAAAAATCAAACGCGACCTGCTTATTCCGGTGATCCGTGACGGAAAAACAGTCTCCATTATGGGAGTCGGCAACAAGCAAGCAGAGTATGACGATAACGATATTGAATGGTTAGAGATACTCGCCAATAACGCATGGGATATTGTTGCGAAAAAAATGGCGGAGGAAGAGAACAAAGCACTGGTCACTCAGCTCCAGCATGCATCAAAAATGGAGATGATCGGACAGCTTGCCGCCGGAATCGCCCATGAAATCAACAACCCCCTCAACTTTATCGCCATCAATACCTACAACCAGTTGAGCGATTTCAAGGATTTACAGGAGTTGGTGAACGAGTACCGCGAAATCATCAACAAATTATCGGCAGACACCAAAGAGGTTATACTGCTCCATGAAAAAGAGATGACGCTCGATATTGATTATCTGCTCGACATCATCCCTGAAAATTTTAAAATGACACAAGACGGAATAGAACGAATCGCGGCCATTACCCGAAGCATGCGGAACTACTCCTTCAAAAATGAACAGGGAGTTTTAATCCCCTCAGACATCAATAAGGCTGTCAACGAATCACTCCTCATGACAAAGAGCGAATACCGCGACGTTGCCACTCTTGACTTGCACCTTGAAAAGTTGCCGCCCGTGCTCTGCGATCTGGCGTCGATCACTCAGGTTCTCCTGAATCTGATCGTCAACAGCGCTCATGCGATCAAGTCACAAAACAAAAAAAACCCAGGCACCATCACCATCAAAACATGGGCAACCACAGAGAGTGTCTTCTGCACCGTCAGTGATAATGGTCCGGGAATACCGAAAAAGATTATAAATCGCATCTTTGAACCCTTCTTTACCACCAAGGAACAAGGAAAAGGCACCGGCCTCGGCCTCAGCATCAGTTACGATATCATCGTCAACAAACACAAAGGAACCATAACGGCCGACAGCCCACCAGGAGGAGGCACCATCTTCACCATCACCCTCCCGAAAGAAAGGACAAAGGTCGTATGTTAAAAAGTTCAAAGAAAGAAAGAAAGTAGAGTACTGAGAGGCTTACTGCTTGAGCGAATTACAATAATACTCAATGGCATCATTTAAGGTTTTTTTGAAAGCCGCTGCGTCTATCGGTTTTGTAATCGTGCTGAACATATTGACCGTTTGACCAGCCTCGACAAGCTGATGAATATTGTTGTTTCCAGAAATCAAGATACAGACAATATCGGGAAAACGGGATTTCACTCGCTCAACCAACTCTATACCACTCATCCCCGGCATTCGAAAATCCGAAACAATAACAATAACACGAGCATTGCAGTGGCTCTCCTCCAGCAAAGCAAGAGCCTCTTCACCGGAAGCAGCAAACAGCTTCATATACGGCTCCCTGCGAAGACAACTTTTCAACGCATTGATGATTTCAACCTCATCAGGAAGTCGTTTATCGGATGGATAATGTGCATGAAAACGAGTTTATCAGTCGAGTAATCTCAATACCGGTAGAGTCAGCCAAGATACTCAGCCGCCGGAACCTGCGCAATGGCATAAAAAATACGAGTAAAAAGTAATTTTTTGTGTACACTTTGCAATCTACGGAGACAGCGATAAAGACAATATGATTGAAAACCATGCGCATTTCACGAAAAATCGAGATTGATTACGGCCATACACTACCCAACAGCTTTTCGTTCTGCAATCAACTCCACGGCCACCGCGGTGTTGTTGTTGCAACGGTGGAAGGCAATACGATCAACAGAAAAGGTGATGGCGAGGAAGGAATGGTGATGGATTTCAAATTTTTAAAAGAGATCATGCTGGATCATATCCACGACAAGCTCGACCACGGCTTTGCTGTATGGAAAGATGATTATGAAGATCTTGAGTTTATTGCAAAGCGTAATTCACGGGTGCTGATTACCGATGAGCCACCAACGGCTGAATGCCTTGCCCGATGGGCTTTCAATCAGATTCGGCATCACCTGCCTGAAGGAGTTACGCTCAAACAGCTCCGATGGTATGAGACGCCGAACAATTGGGCGGACTATGAAGAGACCGATATCTACTGAACTCCTTCATCTGTGATCAGGGGTAAGATAAGATTTCACGGACATTCTTTGCCTGCAATCCTTTTCCTGTGCTTTCAAGATCGAATTCAACTTCTGAGCCCAGCTTGAGAAACTTGTATTCCTGTTCTAAAACTATGTTCGAATAATGAACAAAGATGTCCTCTCCCCCATCAGGATTTATAAGGAAGCCATAGCCCTTTTTTCCGTTAAACCATTTGACTTTACTTGTTGCCATGCTTCATCATCCTTGTATCTGGCAATAATCGCCGCTGTATTCTTACCGGGTTAAAAGTCCTCAATAAAAGCCGTTTTTTAAATACCCTGACTACGGGATATTGCCTACCATAAAAAGGTTAACCATAATTAAAATATATTTTTAAAGCTATCATAATAAACAATTGTTAAAATAACCGTTGTCTGGTATTGGACATACCATTTTTATGGTATATCTTTGTTACTGTAAATGCGGCATTAATCGTCAGTATCCGCATTATCGGCCCTCTTCATAAACCTTCAACTATGGCACATATTGCTCAAAAGCTTACCGATCTGATCGGCAATACCCCGTTGCTTGAACTTAGCAATTTCAATCGTCTGCATCATACCCAAGCCACCATTATCGCAAAACTTGAATACTTCAACCCCGGCGGTAGCGTCAAGGATCGTATCGGCATTGCAATGATAGAAGACGCTGAAAAGAAAGGATTGATGAATAAGGAGACGGTGATCATCGAGCCGACAAGCGGTAATACCGGTATTGCCTTGGCATTTATTGCCGCGGCCAAAGGATACCGTCTGATTCTGGCTATGCCTGAAACGATGAGCCGTGAACGCAGGAACATGCTTAAGGCACTGGGTGCTGAACTGGTGCTTACATCCGGGTCGGAAGGGATGCTTGGTGCTATCAAAAAAGCTGATGAACTGCAATTGCTCTATCCCAATTCGTTTATCCCGCAGCAGTTTAAAAATCCTGCCAATCCTGAGATCCACCGCACGACCACTGCAGAGGAAATATGGAACGATACCGACGGCGAGATTGATTTTTTTGTCAGCGGCGTTGGGACTGGCGGCACCATAACCGGTGTTGGCGAGGTACTGAAACTGCGGAACCCTGAGGTAAAAATTGTTGCTGTTGAACCGTTAGACTCCCCTGTTCTTTCGGGCGGCAAACCTGGGCCTCATAAAATACAGGGTATCGGGGCTGGGTTTGTTCCTGATATCCTCAACACTGAGATTATTGATGAGATCATCAAGGTTCGCAATGAAGATGCCATGCGTACTGGCCGCGAATTGGCCCGCGCTGAAGGACTTATTGTCGGGATCTCTTCGGGAGCAGCCGTTCATGCAGCTTTGGAGCTTGCTCAGCGTGAAGAAAATGAAGGAAAACGGATTGTTGTTATTTTGCCTGATACCGGTGAACGTTACCTGACAACAATGCTTTATCAGTTTGAAAACGAATCTGCCAATTTTTAAGACGATGATTTTTGTGTAGCGAATAATCGTTACCTGAAATAAATATTGTTTTGCCGACAACTACTCTTAAACCTTTAGGAAAAGAACATGTCAAACTCACAACAGGAACCCAGCAGTCTGCTGCAGCGCAGTGTAACAACCCATGTTGCAAGAAATCTGGCGAATACGACCAAGACGCCGCCTCAGATGATGTCGATAACCCCGAGATGGATTCTCAAGCTCCTTCCCTGGGTACATGTAGCTGCCGGCACCTACCGTGTCAACCGTACAAAGATTGAGTTGCAGAAACCCGAAAGAATTGGTATCCATTTTCACGAGGGAACCCCTTCCTTCAGTCCTCAGTCTTTGAGGAATATTCCCCTCTTTTCTTCGTTTGATGATGAGATTATCGCCAGCATTGCCAAAAAGTTTGTGCTTGAAGAGGCTGAACTTGGCAACACCCTGATCCTTGAAGGTGAAGATCGTCACAAGATTTTTATTATTGCTCATGGTCAGGTTGAGATTTTAAGCAAGGGACTGCATGGGGAGGATCTGCGTCTGGCTCTGCTGTCTGAGGGTGAGTATTTCGGTGATGAGGATCTGGTTTCCGAAAAACCATCATCGGTCACTATCCGCACCATTACGCCTGGTTCGTTCTTCTCTCTTTCAAGTGCTGATATCGACAAGTTGTTCAAGGAATCTCCTGCTTTAAAGGAGACATTTAGTACGGCCGTTGAGGAGTATCTGAAAATACGCTCCACCGTTAACACGCACGGGGAGAAACATATTGACCTTGTGGCCGGATTCGCTGAAAATATCGAGATCCCTGAAACTTATGTGGATTACTCGAATAAGCCTCGTGAATACTCGCTTCAGGCTATTCAGACGGTTGTGCGTGTTCATACCCGCGTCTCCGATCTCTACAATGAACCTTACAACCAGATTGAGCAGCAGATGCGTCTGACGATCGAGGGCATCAAGGAGCGTCAGGAGTGGGAGTTTATCAATAACCGTG
>Ga0118677_10000825_pt1 | contig 67220 bp, 55 predicted proteins | sample AliMusrvi5mmetaG_FD_86154 | JGI IMG/M metagenome (GOLD analysis project Ga0118677, IMG submission 86154) | reverse complement strand
AACAGCTAAGCCGTTTATCTTTAAAGTCACTGGCCGTTTTTTAATGGCTACGGTAGCTTGTTGTTAATTTTTTATTGACATCAAAAGTGTCAACTACTTTTAGGCCGCTATGAAGGATGCCCAATAATCTGATAGAAAATCAATATGATGCCATCTTATTGGCGGTAAAACATGATCAGTTTACACACATGGGTGTCGATGCAATCAGAGCATTAGGCAAAGAAAACCATGTACTGTACGACATAAAATATCTGTTACCCGCCAATCAAGTTGACGGAAGGTTATAAACCACCATGACTCATTACCAAGCTATTTTAAACCATCTTAATGAACAGCCAAAAAAATGGCTGATAACGGGAGTCGCCGGATTTATAGGCTCAAACTTACTCGAAGCGTTGCTTAAAAACAATCAAATCGTTACCGGACTTGATAACTTTTCTACCGGTTTTCCTCATAATTTGGAACAAGTAAAATCTTTAGTCACCCCTGAACAATGGCAACGCTTTAACTTTATAGAAGGCGATATTACAGACTTTAATACCTGCAAGGAAATCTGCACCGATATTAATTATGTATTACATGAAGCGGCCTTGGGTTCTGTTCCTCGCTCCATTGCCGACCCTATTAATACCAATGCAAGCAATATTAGCGGCTTTTTAAATATGTTAGTGGCTGCGCGTGATGCTAAGGTTAATCGATTTGTGTATGCAGCCTCTAGCTCTACTTATGGCGATCATCCCGACTTACCTAAAGTTGAGAATAAGATTGGTAATCCTTTATCGCCTTATGCGGTCACTAAGCTGGTTAATGAATTATATGCGGGTGTGTTTGCTAAAACATACAACTTTAAAACCATCGGCTTACGTTACTTTAATGTCTTTGGGCAACGCCAAAACCCTAATGGGGCTTATGCGGCTGTTATCCCAAAATGGGTTGCCGCTATGATGAATAATGAGTCTGTTTATATTAATGGTGATGGTGAAACCAGTCGGGATTTTTGTTACATCGACAATACCGTACAAATGAATATATTAGCCGCCGTTGCACAGGATGAAGTAGCTAATCAAGTTTATAACGTCGCAGTGGGTGACAGGACAACGCTGAACCATTTATTTGAACTGATCAGATCCGGTTTGGAACCTCAATATCCACACTTAAAAGGCTTTAACCCGATTTACCAGGATTTTAGAGCTGGGGATGTAAGACATTCGTTGGCGGATATTAGTAAGGCGAAATCATTGTTGGGGTATAACCCGGGTTATCGTATTGAGGGGGGGATTAAGTGCGCGTTGGGATGGTATACGCACCGAATGATTAAGTATTAGGCGTAATAACTAATATGAAACAAACTATTCAACTGGGTATACTTTCAGCCGGAAATATTAGTATTGCTTTTTTATTCCAATGGTATGTGCTCACCCAGTTGGGACCTGGAATAGAGACGGACGCGCTGTTTGCCGGCATGACTATTCCACAACTTGTTTTAGCTGTTATAAGCGGATCACTTATGCATGTATTAGTACCGATACTTGCTGGTGAGAGCGAAACAAGTCTTCGACATGATGCATGGGGATTACTGATACTGGTTGGTGGGTTATTCGGCTTTCTAGCCATTGTTCTTTATGTAGCAGCACCCTGGTGGATACCCATAACAGTACCTGGCTTTAACGATGTGGGGAAAGATTTAACTATCAATCTAACACGCATCCAATTAATTGGGATGGTGTTTACCGCTATTAATGGTGTGCAATGGGCAGCCTACCACGCAAGGCAGCAGTTTATCTGGGCTGAATTTGCTCCGATTTTGTCTAGTATTCTAGGCTTGGCATTATTGATTTGGGTGCTTCCTAAGTATGGTGTCATAGCAGCCGCTTGGATCAGCACTGTACGCATGGCACTACTAACTTTATTGCTTGCACCGGGAATGGGTAAACCGATACGCCCAAACCTAAAAAGTATTGCTATCGAAAAGACTTGGTTACGCATTAAGCCCCTATTATTAGGTACCGCCTATTATAAAACAGATCCCTTAGTCGATCGGTTTTTGCTTTCAACAGCGAATAGCGGCAGTCTATCCCTATTTTATCTTGCACAACAAATTTACGGAGCAGTTAGTCAAGTTATCAACAAAGCTATTGCTGCACCCTTGGTACCTCTATTAAGTAGGCTACATAAGGCGGGGGATATAAAAGGTTTTCAGCGAGCCTATTACCGAAAATTATGGCAAGTAAGTGGAATCAGTCTTGTAGGGTTATTATTTTTAGGTTTATTTGGTCAATCTATACTTGTGTTATTAATCGGACACGGAAATGTCAGCCCATCTAATGTATCAGAGTTATGGTGGATTATGCTATGGCTTGGTGGTATGTTTTTTGGTGGTGCATTAGGTCAAATATGTTCGACCTCTTTTTATGCGTGTGGCGACACTAAAACCCCAACTCTTCTATCAATAATCACTTACACAATATATATACCCTGCAAGGTAACTTTTTTTTATTTTTATGGAGTAGAAGGTTTAGCAATCACAACAAGCACCTACTATCTATCTAATTTAACGTTACTAATTTACTTATTTAGAAAAAATAATTTTTATGAACACAAGCCCCAAAATTACGCTTGAAGATGTTACTTGCCCACTCAATTGTAACAGTATGGATGAAATTGTATTAACAGGGCATGACTTACTACACAATCTACCCGGCGAATTCACTGTTGTTAAATGCTGTAGTTGTGGATTGATGCGCACCAACCCACGACCAACACCGGACGCTATCGGGTTCTATTACCCAGAAGATTATGGCCCTTATGTTGGCACTAGAGTACAACACGCAAGTCAACAATCAGCTAGTTGGATTAAGAAACTATTGAGGCTCATAGCTAAGCAAGTATTTAATTTTAATACAACCGCACTGCCAAATTTGTTGCCAGGTAAAATGCTAGAAATTGGTTGTGCTTCAGGGGCTTTTTTACATCAAATGGCGAAAAAAAATTGGCAGGTACAAGGAATTGAATTTTCATCGCAAGCAGCTCAATCAGCATCTAATCTTGGCTATCACGTTCACGAAGGGGCGCTGGAAACAGCTCCACAGCCAGATGAACTTTTCGATCTCATTGTCGGTTGGATGGTATTGGAGCATCTACACGACCCGATCCGTGGCTTGAAAAAGTTACGTAATTGGGCCAAGCCAGATGCATGGCTTGTATTGTCTATACCTAATGCAGGATCATTGGAGTTTAACCTATTTAAAGATAGGTGGTATGCATTGCAATTGCCCACACATCTCTATCATTTCACGCCAACTACGTTAGAAAAAATGCTGTCAGCCAGTGGCTGGAAATTGGAAAATATTCATCACCAACGTATATTGAGTAATTTAATTGCCAGCACAGGCTATATTTTACGAGATAAAGGCTTTACTAAACTGGGTAATAAATTAATCAGCTTTCCAGAAAACGCTGGCAGGTGGAATCAAGTGCTATATCCGCTGGCTTGGTTACTGAGTGTGTTTGGACAAACTGGCCGCATGACAATATGGGCTAAGGTAAAATAATGACTGCAAATCGAAACATTAAAGTCACAATAATGATTCCAACTTATAATCAAGCAAGATATATACGTGAGGCAATTGATTCGGCACTGGCGCAAACTTATGTAAACTTAGAAGTCATCGTTGGTGATGATGCATCAACAGATACAACACCAGAAATTGTTGGCGAAATTAATGATCCGAGACTCAGATATATAAGGAATAGTAAAAATATTGGACGTACTGGCAATTATAAAAACTTGTTATACAACCATGCTACAGGCGACTACGTTGTCAATTTAGATGGTGATGATTATTACACTGATCCAGATTTTATTTCTGAAGCAGTCAAGCTTATAGCACCGGGTAAAAATCTAGTAATGATCGTGGCTAGAGCAACAACAAAAACAACTGACAAACAGTGTGTTTCTTTAATACCAAAATATCAATCTGTCATAGGCATGCAGATTTTGAGAAACCTACCTGCGAGTAAATATTTCATAATGCATATGACTGTAATGTATGCCAGACAATCAGCACTTAAAATCGACTTCTACAGATCACCAGTAATTAGCTCAGATTGGGAATCTTTATATCGATTATCGCTACTAGGAACTGTTCAATATCTAAACAGAAACGTCGGTGTTTGGCGAATCCATGACAGTAACGAAACAGGCACAACTGATCCCGCAAAACAATTAGAAAACCTAACAATTTGGCCTGTTATATACAAAGATGCTGTTGCTTTTGGTATGAACGCGATATTAGCGAAATTTATTTGCGCAAGATGCATTGCTTTTTTTATTCAGTCGAGTTGTGAGAAAATTTCAATGGATAACAATGCGGTATTAGTAAAATTCATAATGGATGTTTACAGTAAATATAAGTTTGCTACATTTTTACTTATACTAACCCCTGTTTATACATCGCGTGTGTTACTTAGTCTAACTGGTTATTACAGACGAAAGAGACTACTTTGATTGCGGCATCGGTTTTATTCATCTTGTTAACTATCCAATGGAGATCACACTTAGACATCGTGGATTTATCTAAAAACTTATCTAAATAGGTAACCTACAATTAAATTGAAAAACATGCCAAATGACTAATATACTCTGCTGGTTTATAGATGTTTTGTCTTTAGCTGTTACTCTAAGTATATTTTATGTATCCATAAAAAAATCTACTTTTGGAATATTATTAACTGTATCGATGGTTTGGTCAATTATAGGTTTATTTGTTTACCCTATATTTGATCTATTAGGACTCATTGATCTTAATATTGAGGGTCGCTCGTTTATCGAAACAAATGGTAATCCAGGCATACTTTCTGCAATCCATATTTTATTCATATCAGTTGGAATGTGGTGTGGTTATTTTTTTAAAGGCAAGTACAATAATAAAGGAATTTTAGAAAGATTTTCAATCCCTCTGGATAATATTAACCCACTTACCATATGGCGTGTCACCACCATTTTCAGTTTACTTATAATAATTTTTTTTTATTATTTAACTGGTTTCGAAACAGCCATCAAGAGTGCTGCAGCTGCAAGAAGTGGAGAGTTTGACGGATTTGAAGGTACTGAACAGTTTATGTTTCTAAAAACATTTTCAACTATTTCTAGTATATCCACAGCTATATTTCCCATAGCATTACTAAAAAAAGATCGTCTATTTATTTTTTTTTACATAATTCTTATTGCTCTTATGTATCTAAACTCAATCAGTAGATCGCTAGTTTTGTCCAGTATTGTTATACCTATAACAATCTATGTAAGACTTAGTAAGATATCTTCTAAGACAACCCTAGCTTTTATTTCTCTAATACCTATATTTTATATTCTGTTGTTATACGGAAAACCTTTTGGTCAATTTATATCAGCTTATCTTAATGGTAAAGACTATGAACTTATTGCTCAGGATAATGAATCTGGCTTTCTAAACGCTATGTTAGTCGGTACTGGCTATCAGTGGTATTCTGTACAAGCTGGTATTAATAATTTTTTCAATACAGGATCACCGTTATTTCCAAATGATGTTTTTCTATCAATATTTTTTGGCATGATTCCATCTCATGTATTAGAATCATTAGGATATGGTGATTTATATTACGGTAATGCTAATGTACGTTTAGCTTGCGTAAATACAGAGATATTCGGATTATTCGGTTGCACAGTACCACCCACATCTTTTGGCTATTCATCTTACTTATTACCCGGTGCGGGTGGTTTTATACTCGGGTTTATAATGCTTAGAACCTATGCAACTATTGAGCATATGTGGCTAATTAGACAACATAGAGATGTAACTAAAGTATGGATTCCAATGATGTGGTTCACATTTCTCTCAGCTATGTTTTCAATGATTCCTACCATGATTCCACGTATGGAAGTTTCAATTATTTGGGTATTCTTTATCACTTATATTCTATCGATTAAGTTTCGTAGATAATGAAAATAATTTTTCTTGTTAGCTCTATGAGTTCTGGTGGTGCAGAACGTGTTGCCTCCACGCTTGTAAACGCTTGGACTAATCAAGGTAATCAAGTCGTTCTTATGCCAACCTTTTCTGGACGGGGTGAATGTTTTTATGAATTATCTCCTGACGTTCGCCTTATTTATTTAGCAGATCTAGTATCAAACCAAGATAGAGCCATAAAGAATCAGATTAATCGTTTACGTGCTTTGCGAAAGTTCATAGCAAATGAACAGCCTGATGTCATTATCTCCTTTCTATCTAATGTTAATGTTGCGGCAATTATCACTTCATTAGGTTTTAGTATCCCCTTGATTATCTGTGAACGTACTGACCCATTTATCACACGACAGCCACGCTTACTGCAAATTGCATGTCGGTTTACTTATCCATTCGCCAGAATGTTAATGGTACAAACTCAAGCTGTGGCATCAAAATATACCGCTTCAGGCTGGTCATTAAATCAGTTAAAAGTTATACCCAACCCTATCTCTGAGCAGCTACGAAATATTCAACACATTACAAATATAACCACTTCGAAACGAATATTAAGTATTGGTAGATTAAACAAAGGAAAGCAATTTGACGTTCTTATTAGAGTATTTGCGAAACTTGCACAGCATCATACTGATTGGACACTAAGAATTATTGGAGATGGTGAGTTAAAAGATACTTTACAACGACAAATAACCGCACTTGGTCTGGATGAAAAAATAGAACTATTCGGAAGGTCTACAACTATAGGTGAGGAATTAGCTAAAGCTGATATTTTTGCAATGACTTCCAGTTATGAGGGTTTTCCAAATGTATTACTTGAAGCAATGACTATAGGGTTACCCTGCGTCAGTTTTGATTGTCCCAGTGGCCCACGGGAAATAAGCCTAGATGGAACAATTGCACTGTTAATACCTTTAAATGACGAAGAGAATTTAGAGCTAGCATTAAACAAGTTAATGTTGGATGAAAACTTAAGGCAAACCTTAGGTAGCTTAGGGCGCACATCTGTCATAGAGCGCTTTTCTTTAGATAAAATACTGGGACAATGGGATTTGCTTTTTGAAGAACTAGGAGTGCTACATTGAGAATACTTCATATTATTACAAGTCTTCACACTGGTGGCGCAGAATTAATGCTAAAACGCCTAATAGAATCGTTTCAAAATGATGACAATTATCAGCATTATGTTATTTCATTAACTACAATCGGGAGCGTAGGTAAAGAATTACAAAAGTTAGGGGTTGATGTTTATGCTTTTGAACTCAATTACTCACTAAATCTACCATTACAGTTGATACGGCTGATTAAAAAAATCAGCTCATTACATCCGGATATTGTGCAAACATGGATGTATCATGCAGATCTATTAGGTGGCTTGGCAGCTTATTTAACGGGATACCGAAGAATAATTTGGGGTATTAGAGTCACTGACATTCATTCATCTTCCATAATTACCTTATGGATAAGGAAATTATGCGCATTACTATCTACTTTAATTCCCTGTAAGATTATTTGTGTTGCTGAAACAGCTCTGCAAAGCCACATAGAAAAGGGCTACGATGCCGACAGAATGATAGTTATACAAAATGGTTTGAATTTTTCTTATCTGGCTTCATCTCCAGATCAGAGGAAAATATTACGCCTGCAATGTGGCTTTTCAAACAATACCTTAGTGATAGGTTGCTTAGGTCGATTTGATCCCATTAAAGATCATCACAATTTTGTTAGTGCAGCTAGAATAATTACTGAGCAATATCCCAACGTTTATTTTTTGATGGTAGGACGTGATTTAACGCCGGATAATACCATATTAAAAAAATGGATTTATAAGACTGGGCATAATGATCGTTTTGTCTTACTCGGACAGCGTAATGATGTTGCAGTTTGTTTATCGGCGATGGATATTTTTTGTTTGCCTTCTTGTATTGAAGGCTTTCCCAATGCATTAAGTGAAGCAATGGCGATGGGTTTGCCTTGTATAAGTACTGATGTGGGTGATGCCGGGATAATGTTAGGCGGTACAGGTGTTATAGTTCCCAAAAAAAATTCTAAAGCTTTAGCTGATGCCTTATTGCAGGTTATTGCTCTATCAAACGAACAGCGTAACCAAATGGGGCGATATGCCAAAGAACGAGTGATGAGTGAATATTCCATAGAAAATGCACGAGCGCGTTTTGAATCTGTGTATCAAGAAGTTATTTCAAAGAGCATCCAATAATGTGTGGACTCACCGGCATTCTCAATACCTCACCTCACGGCAACGCAAATAAATTACTTGAGAAAATGACCAACGCCATTGCCCACCGAGGCCCAGACGACAGCGGTGTTTGGCACGACCCAGAATCAGGCATTGGCTTAGCACATCAGCGTTTATCCATTGTTGATTTATCGCCTGCGGGTCATCAACCCATGGCTTCACATTCTAAGCGCTATGTATTTGTATTTAACGGTGAAATCTATAATCATCTTGATCTACGTACAGAGCTACAATCCACAGGACATACACCCCACTGGCGAGGCCATTCTGATACAGAAACCTTATTAGCCGGTTTTGATGCGTGGGGTATTGAAGCAACAGTAAAAAAATCCATCGGCATGTTTGCCTTTGCTGTATGGGATAAACACACTCGGCAATTAACCCTCGGTCGAGATCGATTAGGAGAAAAACCGTTATATTATGGCTGGCAAGGCCAAGGGGACTCCGCTGTTTTCTTGTTTGGTTCAGAATTAAAAGCCCTACGCGCGCATCCTGCTTTTGAAAATAACATTAATCGAGGTGCTGTCAGCCTACAATTACGCCACAATTACATCCCTGCGCCCTATTCTATCTACAAGAACATTTTTAAATTACGACCTGGTTGTTTATTAACTGTTTCTTTATCGCAAAAAGAAGTTAAAGAATGGCCTTATTGGTCGGCAATAGAACAAGCCATTGCCGGCATTAAAAACCCTTTTAAAGGTTCTGCATCAGAAGCCGTTGATCAACTGGAAATATTATTAAAAAGTGCTGTACATCAACAAATGATGGCAGATGTACCTTTAGGTGCATTCTTATCCGGCGGCGTTGATTCCTCTTTAATCGTTTCTTTAATGCAAGCCCAATCAAACCAAGCCGTTAAAACGTTTACCATTGGTTTTAATGAGCAAGGCTACGATGAAGCTATCTATGCGAAAGCAGTCGCCCAACATCTAGGCACAGATCATACCGAACTGTATGTAAGCTCTCAACAAGCCATGGATGTTATTCCACGTTTACCGGCTTTATATGACGAACCTTTTTCTGACTCGTCTCAAATCCCTACCTTTTTAGTTTCACAATTAGCCAAACAGCAGGTCACGGTCTCTTTATCCGGTGATGGAGGCGATGAATTATTTTGTGGTTATAACCGTTATGTCATGACGAGTAACTACTGGTCTAAAATTGCGCGTTTACCCTCTCCAATTAAACAGTTAGCCGCTAATAGTATTCGTTCAGTCAGTCCTGATACTTGGAATAAAATAAGTACCCTATTACCTTTATCCAAGACCAAGCGCCCTATAAATTTAGGCGATAAACTACATAAAGGCGCCGACGTACTTAATAGTAAATCGGTTAACGAATTATACGGATATTTTGTAAGCCATTGGACTACCACTGAAAATGTGGTAATAGACGGTTTAGCCCCACCCACGTTAATCACAGACACACCAGACCTGGGACACTTAAGCCCTATCGAACGAATGATGCTTCTGGATACGATTACGTATTTGCCGGATGATATTTTAACCAAAGTCGATAGAGCTGCAATGGGCGTTTCGTTAGAAACACGGGTGCCTTTTTTGGATCATCGAGTGGTTGAATTTGCTTGGCAACTGCCACAGTCTTTTAAATTAAGAGATGGTCAAAGCAAATGGGTTTTACGCCAGGTTTTATTTCGACAGGTACCCAGAACATTAATTGAACGCCCTAAAATGGGCTTTGGTGTGCCGATTGATAGGTGGTTACGAGATCCCTTACGTGATTGGGCAGAAAACTTACTTAACGAAACCCGTTTAAGAAACGAAGGTTTTTTCAATCCAGAACCGATTCGAAAAAAATGGTTAGAACATCTCTCTGGACAACACAACTGGCAATATCACTTATGGGATGTGCTCATGTTTCAAGCCTGGTTGGATAAGGAATAGTAACCTCATGAAAAAAATAATTTTCGTCGCCAACACCTCTTGGTACTTATTCAACTTTAGATTAAATCTCATGCTGCATTTGCAAACGTTAGGTTATGAAGTGATTGCATTGGCTCCGTTTGATAATTACTCTAATCGATTTACTGCACACCACATCCAGTTTCATGCCATGCCCATGGATAACAAGGGCACTAATCCTATTAAAGATACGGGGTTAATTTTACGTTTCATCCTATTGTTCATAAAATTAAAACCCAGTTGTATTTTATCTTACACGCCTAAATGTAATATCTATGGTGGCTTAGCTTCTCGGTTTTTAACTATTCCCATCATCAATAATGTATCCGGTTTAGGCACCGCGTTTATCAAAGAAAACCTCGTCACTAAAATAGTAAAACAGCTTTATATTGTTTCGTTAAGAAAATCAGTTAAAGTTTTTTTTCAAAACAAAGATGATTTGGCCTTATTTATCACAATGGGTTTGGTCAAAGCAAAGCTTACAGATTTATTACCGGGTTCAGGTGTTGATGTCACTCTATTTACCCCAAAACTCCCTTCCAAGCCACACCTCAAATTTGTATTTTTATTGGTTGCAAGGATGTTAAAAGATAAAGGAATCGTTGAGTTTGTTACCGCAACACGACTTTTAAAAATAGAATACCCTAATATTGAATGTCAGTTATTAGGCTTTTTAGACGTAAAAAATTCCTCAGCTATTACTGCAAAAGAAATGCAAGTCTGGATAAATGATGGCGATGTTAATTATTTAGGGGCTACTGATTCAGTCGCTGATTTTTTAGCTCAAGCAGATTGTGTGGTTTTACCCTCTTATCGTGAAGGCACGCCACGTTCATTATTAGAAGCCGCAAGCATGGGTAAACCTCTTATTACTACCGATGTGGTCGGCTGTCGAGAAGTAGTGGATGAAGGGGTTAATGGCTTCTTGTGTGAATCACACAGTGTGAGTGACCTTAAACTTAAAATGGAAAAAATGTTACTGCTACCCGTAGCGGATCGTTTACAAATGGGCTTAAACAGTCGCTCTAAAGCATTAAGGCAGTTTAATGAAACCATCGTTATTGATCGATATGTTCAGGTTATAAAAAACTTAATGCCTGAGCCATCAGGAATCACTACTCTGAACTTGTTATCTAAGATGGCTACCCGTTTAATGAACAACTGAGGCCATAACAACCTTATATTCAAGCTACTATGACCTATACAATTATTCACATTCCTAAACAAAACGCTAGAGCTTAATTAACCGAGTTCTGATACTTAACAGTAAAGTCGTTCAAATTAGCCAAAACAAAGGGAAGGTCTGAACTCTTAGCCGGTAAAAATGCATTAACGCCCACCCGCGACAAATAGAAAACCTGGTCAGGAATGTAGTGACCAATTGCTCTTATCTCATTAAGATAGCCATAACGACTTCTCAACAGCCAAGCGTGTGAAAACAAACGACCATCAGAAAAGTCAGTAAAATCTAATTCAACAAGCTGTATATGTTCCAAATCATCGACAATACCATCAACCCCGTCAGACGGAATTAATCTTAAGCCCACTTTCCCCTTGTGATTGAATAAGTCTTGCCGATCACCCTTCCATCGTGCCAAGGATACGGTGATATCACCTTCTCCTAACTCACTCTCTTCGGCCACATAGCGCCAAGTATCATTAATAATTTCTTTATTTTTAACTAATTGCATAAACTTGCTCTTTAAACGGCGTAATGCCAACACGGTTGACCATATCCAGGAAAGATTCACCTTCCAAGCGGTTTTTAATGTAGACATCCAGAATATCAGTAATCGCTTTAGTGATCTGATCTTTTGCAACAGAAGGCCCTAATCGCTCACCAATTGCCGCTGCATTTTCAGAAGAGCCACCTAGGGTAATTTGATACCATTCAGCGCCTTTTTTATCGACACCCAAGATTCCGATATGACCCACACTTTGATGAGCGCAACCATTCATACAGCCTGACATATTGATTTTAATATCACCAATATCATGTATGTAATCCATGTCATCCAAGGCTTCATTGATCTCTTTAGCGATACCGATTGAGCCTGCATTGGCTAAGGAACAAAAATCAAGTCCAGGGCAGCAGATCATATCTGTTGCAGTGCCAATGTTAGGTGTTGCCAGCTTTAAAGCATCCAATTGCTGCCACAAAGCAAACAAATCAGCTTGCTTTATATCCGCTAAAATCAAATTTTGTCGATGAGTCACCCTCACCTCACCAAAACTGTATTGATCAGCAAGATCAGCTGCCGCATCCAGTTGAGTATCAGTCATATCACCAGGCGGTGAATCTGGCGCTTTTAAAGACAAGAACACCGCTTTATAACCCGGCACTTTATGAACAGCTGTGTTATGGTCAACCCAAGTTGAAAACGCTTTATTGGCGGCTTTATGTGCTTCAAAACTTGTGTCATTAGCCGCATTAAGATCATAAGCAGGTGGCGTAAACTCAAGTTTCATTGCTTCTATGCGCTCGGCACTTAATTCATTGGCATCACGTAACAACAACCATTCTTTCTCAACCCGGTCAGAGAAATGACCTAAACCGGATTCTTTAACCAGAATCTTGATACGGGCTTTATATTTGTTATCACGACGACCAAAAAGATTATAAATCCGAAGAATCGCCTCAAGATAAGAAAGTAAGTGCTTCTTTTCAAGGAAAGGTTTAATGACCTGCCCAATGATAGGGGTACGACCTAAGCCACCGCCCACTAATACTCTGAAACCTATTTCTCCAGCGTCATTTTTAACCAAATGCAAGCCAATATCATGAAACTGTGTTGCTGCTCTGTCATGCAAAGCACCACTCACCGCTATCTTGAATTTACGCGGCAAATAATCAAACTCTGGATGTAAGGTAGTCCACTGGCGAATGATCTCGCAATAAGGCCGTGGATCTTCAATTTCATCCACACACACACCGGCTAAATGATCCGTGGTGGTGTTTCTCATACAATTACCGCTAGTTTGAATAGCATGCATTTGTACACTGGCTAATTCTGCCAAAATATCAGGCACCGCTTCTAGCTTGGGCCAGTTAAATTGGATATTTTGACGGGTGGTAAAATGACAATAGTTCTTGTCATAGTGACGCGCAATATGGGCTAGCTTTCTTACTTGTTTAGAATTAAGCAAACCATAGGGTCCAGCAACTCGCAGTAAGGGTGCATGAGTCTGAACATAAAGTCCATTTCTTAAGCGAAGCGCACGAAACTGGTCTTCGGTAAGCTCACCTTTTAAATATTGTTCTGTTTGCCTTTTGAATTGTGCTACACGTTCATCAACAAGCGTTTGGTCGGTTTCGGTATACTGGTACATAAATGAGCGATTAAAATTCTTTCCGGCTAATAGTCTAGGTCGTTAATAATATACTGTGATGGATAAAATGACAAAATTTATTAGTTGATGATATTATTAACCATTAAAATTTATTGTGTTTAATAACTATAGAGCTAAGTAGGGGGATGTTTTTGTGCGATTTTTATTAATTTTGTTATCGATATTGCTAGTGCCGCAAATGGCAATGGCAGGCGGCTTTGAAAGCCTGGGAATGACAGGAACCGAACGGGGTATCTATACCGTTCTGATATTCCTAATCGCGTACGGCTTTGTTATGACTGAAGAGTTTACGCACATGCGTAAATCTAAACCCGTTATTCTTGCGGCTGGCATAATCTGGGCACACGCGGCTATTTTAGCGTCGCAAAAAGGTGTTTCAGTTGAAGATATGCATGAGGCTTTCGAATACAACTTGAAAGAATATGCTGAGTTAATGCTGTTTTTGTTAGTAGCGATGACTTATATCAACTCAATGGCCGAAAGAAACGTGTTTGAAGCCTTACGTTCATGGATGGTAAGAAAACAATTCGGTTATCGTAAATTATTTTTAATTACTGGTGTCATTACATTCTTCTTATCGGCGGTGGCTGATAACTTGACCGCTGCACTGTTAGTCGGTGCCGTTGTTATGGCGGTAGGTGCTGATAATGAAAAATTCGTCAGCATCGGCTTCGTTAATCTGGTTGTTGCGGCTAATGCGGGGGGAGCTTTCTGTCCTTTTGGAGACATCACTACCTTGATGGTTTGGCAAGCAGGCTATGCAGAGTTCTTTGATTTCTTTAAATTATTTATTCCGTCTGCAGTTAACTATGCAGTACCTGCGGCAGTCATGTATTTTGCAGTACCCGATGAACAGCCTTTAGTCACTAACGAAGAAGCCGTGCAATTAAAATACGGCGGACTACAAATTTGTGGTCTGTTTTTATTAACCATCGTCACTGCTGTAAGCTTTAAACAAGGTCTACATTTACCACCATTCATGGGTATGATGGTCGGTCTTTCAGTATTAATGTTGTACGGATTTTATCTTAAAAAGAACCACCGTGCTGAAGGTGAAGCCGGTTTTGATGTCTTTAATAAAGTAAAAAATGCTGAATGGGACACCTTATTATTTTTCTTCGGTGTTGTTTTCGCAGTGGGTGGTTTAGGTTATATCGGTTATCTGGAATTATTATCAGGCGCGATGTATGACGGTTTAGGTGCCACCACGGCTAACATTTTAGTCGGTGTTATTTCTGCAATCGTTGATAACATCCCGGTTATGTTTGCTGTATTGAACATGAACCTGGACATGGATTTATTCCAATGGTTACTAGTCACATTAACTGCGGGTGTTGGTGGATCTTTACTTTCAGTAGGATCGGCAGCCGGTGTTGCTTTAATGGGTCAATCTAACCACAGATATACGTTCTTCAGCCATTTAAAATGGACACCCGCTATCGCGGGTGGTTATGCGGCCAGTATCTTTGTTCACTATTTGATCAACGGCTAATAAAACTTATTAGTGCGTCGTACAGAGTTACGATGCACTAATAGAATGTTGTATCATTTACACCTTTGTTAAACTCCTACTCCTTCTTCGCTCTACTTAACTCTCCAAGAGACTACCTTGAAAGAAAATACAAATATTAAGCAGATATTGTTCAATAAACGGATGCTTATTTGTATATTAACCGGTTTTAGCTCTGGCTTGCCGCTTTATATTCTTATTTCACTATTGCCCGCATGGTTACGATCGGATGGTTTAGATTTAAAAGCGATTGGCTTATTCGCTCTGATTCAATTACCTTTTACCTGGAAATTTCTATGGGCCCCTTTCTTTGACAGATTCAGCCCACCATTAGGCCGTCGGCGTGGCTGGCTGATTATTTCACAATTGGCTTTACTGCTGACAATCCCAATATTCGGGTTCTTACGCCCTACCCTGGACTTAGGGGTTATTATCGCTCTTGCAGGAACCATGGCTTTTTTTAGTGCCTCACAAGATATTGTTTTAGATGCTTATCGAAGAGAATTACTCAAGGATGCAGAATTAGGCATAGGCAATTCCATTCATGTTAATGCTTACAAAATTGCTGGACTGATACCCGGCTCTTTATCACTCATTTTGGCTGATCACTTGCCATGGAACAGTGTATTTATTATCACTGCACTATTTATGTTGCCCGGCATTGCAATGACCTTGTTCGTCAGCGAACCCTCGTTAAGTAACGACTTACCGAAAACTTTAAAGGCAGCGGTCATAGAACCTTTTCATGAATTTATTAATCGTAACGGTGTAAAGTCAGCCGGGTTAATTCTAGCCTTTATATTTCTTTACAAATTGGGTGATAGCATGGCTACTGCTCTTGCAACCCCGTTTTATCTTGACTTGGGTTTTAGTAAAACGGAAATAGGTTTAATTGCGAAAAATGCTGGTTTATGGCCCAGCGTTATCGGGGGCTTACTGGGTGGTATCTGGATGATTAGACTGGGCATTAACCGCGCCTTATGGCTTTTTGGTGCCTTTCAAATGATTGCTATTTTAGGATTCTATGGTTTGGCAACTTTAGGCCATAACTTACCAGCATTGGCAATTGCCATCAGCATTGAAGCGCTCTGTGTTGGATTGGGCACAACCGCGTTTGTCGCTTTTATTGCGCATACGACTAACCCATTGTATACCGCAACCCAATTTGCCTTATTCACCAGTCTTTCGGCGATTCCACGTACCTTTGCCAATGCAACCACGGGTTATCTGGTCGAATACCTCGGCTGGCAAACATTTTTTATATTTTGCTTCTTAATCGCCATACCAGGCATGTTTCTGTTAATAAAAATAGCACCCTGGAATGAGCCTACAAATCGTAATCCATAATTAATGGCGCGTGATCTGAAAATCGTTCATCTTTATAGATGGCCGTAGCAATAAGCTTATCTTTTAGATTCGCGCTGACTATCTGATAATCAATACGCCACCCAACATTTTTAGCCCAGGCCTGCCCCCGATTTGACCACCAGGTGTATTGATCACTCTCTTGATTAAGAACCCTAAAAGCATCAACCCAATCCTTAGAAAATAACTGATCTAACCACGCCCTCTCTTCAGGTAAAAAGCCAGAGTTATTTTTGTTACCTCGCCAATTCTTTAAATCAATTTCTTTATGAGCAATATTCCAGTCGCCACAGATAATATATTCACGATGAGAAACTAAACAAGACTCCAGATATGGCATGAAGCGATCCATAAAACTAAACTTGAAAGCCTGCCTTTCTTCACCCGAAGAACCCGAAGGTAAATAAAGAGAAATGATACTTAAATTGCCAAACTGGACCTCAATAAAGCGCCCTTCTGAATCGACGTCAACCCATCCAATGCCATTAATGATCTTGTCTGGTGGTACTTTAGTATAAATAGCAACGCCGCTATAACCTTTTTTTTCTGCATCATGATAAAAACAATGATAACCGGTTGGGCAAAAAATGTCAGTATCTAGCTGATGTAGTTGAGCTTTAACTTCTTGTAGGCAAATAACATCAGCATTTTGCTGGCTCATCCATGAAAAGAAACCTTTGCGTTCTGCTGCTCGAATCCCGTTGACATTTAAAGTAATTACACGCATAAGTTTAACAAAGGTTGCCAAAAGCTAATGAAATAAGTATTATACGGAGTTCTTTAATATGTATGTAGTCTCTTTGTGGGTAATGTGTAAGTACTATGAAACCAGAAATTCATCCAGAATATAAACAAATTACGGTAACCTGTGGTTGCGGTAATACATTTTTAACCGGTTCTGTATTAAGTAAGGATTTGCAAATCGAAGTTTGTTCTTCATGCCATCCATTTTATACCGGTAAACAACGTGTTGTTGACACAGCAGGCCGTGTTGATAAATTCCGTAAAAAATACGGAAAATAAACAACATTATTTGTATTCTGAGTTTAAACCTCAGTCTGTTAAAGATAAGCAAGCCTTTGTTATCTTTAACTTTAGATAGTGACTTAAACAAACTGTACATTAGCCAAATATAGTAACGACTAGTGTACGGTTTGTTTGGCATTTCCATAGAAACTGCCCCACCTCTTTAGCCTTCCCAAGTTTTAAAACTGCACACCTGAAATACCCAAGAATGCCTTTTATCCGTCTCATGAAAGATGTTTAAAAGTTAGCAATATAACTGGATCATCGATATTGGCATGATCAATTATCTAAGGACATCGTGTGGGTTGGTTCAATCTGAAACATAAAAGAGTGCTTAGTATTGATATCAGCAGTGTTGCTGTAAAAACGTTAGAATTAAGCCAGCAGGGAAATAGATATCAAGTAGAAAGCGTTGCAGTCGTACCGTTCTATCAAAACTTATCAATCAACGCTAATACCAGAAATACTAACGTTATCGCTGATGCCATAAAAACCGCGTTAAACCAAACTCAATCCAAACAAAAACAAGCGGCTGTTGCTGTTTCTGGCTCCGCAGTCATAACCAAAGTAATTACACTCTCAGGCTCTTTAAATGAGTCTGAAATAGAAGAGCAAATCCTGATTGAAGCCGATCAATATGTGCCCTACTCACTTAATGAAGTTAACTTCGATTTTGAAGTCCAGGGTCTGAATAAAAACAATCCAGACAGCATCGATGTACTCTTTGTAGCCTCCAGAAGAGAAAATGTTGATGAACGTGTTGAAATTTTATCAAAAGCCGGTTTAAAAACAACGCTGGTTGATGTTGAAATATTTGCCATGGAAAATGCACTGACATTATTAGCCGATGTGACGAACTCAAAACAAAACCGAACTATTGCCATTGTGGACATAGGCGCAACAGTCACGGTGTTAAATGTTTTTCACAATGGATGCTTTTTATACTCCAATGAGCAAGAGTTCGGCGGCAAACCCTTAAGCGAAGAGTTACAGCGCTTAGGACTTTCTTACGGCGAAACCTATTCACAGATCCATCAGGCTAACTTACCTGAACTATATAAAGATATCTATAAAGATGAAGTACTAACCCCGTTTAAACAAGCAATGCTCCGACAAATTCAACGATCACTACAATTTTTTATCTCTTCAGGTACGACAGAAGTTGATTGTATTGTATTAGCCGGTGGTTGTGCTTCAATCAAAGATATTGATACGCTTATTGCAGATGCTATGGGAATGCCTGTTTATATCGCTAATCCATTCTTAAACATGGACTTATCTCCCCTAATAAACAGTAAAAACTTATACGATGTCGCTCCATCCATGATGATTAATAGTGGCTTGGCACTAAGAAGTTTTGAGTTATGACTCGGATTAACTTACTACCCTGGCGAGAAGAGCGCCTTAAAAAAAGGCAAAAGAACTTTGCTAATACGTTCATCCTGTCCATTTTAATTGGCATAATCATCATTGTACTAATACATGCCTATCTTGATGCAGCCAACGTTTATCAAGCCAATAGAAATCAAATTATTTCCAAAGAAATTGCCATTATCGATAAGAAAATTGTTGACATTAAAAATATTGAAGAAAAAACAAACTATCTACTCGCTAAAGTCAATTTCATTCAGCAATTACAAACCAGTCGCCCAGAAATTGTTCATCTGTTTAACGAAATCCCAAAACTAGTGCCAGAAGGCGTCTTTTTAACAAAAGTCACGCAAACAGGAACAGAGTTGTTATTTGAAGGCAAATCTCAATCAAATAATAAAATCTCCAGTTTTATGCATGCCATTGAGGCATCAACCTGGCTGCAGACACCCAAGCTAAAACTTATTCAGCTAGAAGATAAGCCAAGCGCCAAAAAAGACGATCATGATCCACTCAGTGATTTTATTTTAAGCGCGACTCAAACCACACAAACTATTCAACTAGAGAACAGTAAATTGGATGCCAATGAAACTATCAAACCTTAATTGGACATTCTATACCGTCGATACATGGACACTATCTGTTAAGACCTGTGTACTCATCCTTAATTGCATAGTGATTGTAGCAGCGGGGATTTACTTTGATAGCCTTGACCAATATCAAACGTTTCAACTGGCACAGGCACAAGAACGCCTATTAAAAAAAGAATTTGAACACAAACAAAAAATAGCAATCAACATTCAAGATTACCAAAAACAATTAAAAGAAGTTGAAAGTTTACTGGAAAATATAATCAAACAAATGCCGTTAGAAGAAGAACTCGCTAGCCTATTGATTGATATTTCGCAGACTGGGCTGTTAAATGGACTTAAATTTAAATTATTTAAACCGAACACACCGATTACTAAAGGGTTTTATGTTGAATTACCCATTAGTATTCAGGTCATAGGACACTATAACGAACTGGGTTTATTTATAAGTGGACTAGCGTCTTTACCCAGAATTGTCACTGTACGCGACATAATTATTACGCCAGAAAACAATGATGGAATACTGCTGATGAGCGCCTTAGTCAAAACCTATTACGAGGTTCCAGACGTCTCTTTGATTCAAAAACAAAAAGACTCAAAATAGTGTTAAAGCTTAAGTTATTTTTCTATAACAACCGTCATTACATCATAACATCACTGTATATTGCCTTTTTGATCGCTTTAATCAGCTGTGAAAACAATAGTTTTTATAATTTGAATCACTATATTGAACAAATTAAAACCAAACAAAAAGACACTATCAAACCACTTCCTGAACTTAAACTAATTGAGTCTTTTATATTTAATGCCAAGGGCTTACGTAATCCCTTTATACCTTTTGCCTCTATCAGCGACTTAAAACAACCGACAACCTCCCAAACCGGTGATAAAAACATCACCCCTAATATTAAGCGCCCAAAAGAAGCATTAGAATCATTCTCCTTGGATACTTTAAAAATGGTAGGTACCGTTAAGTTCAAGTCAACTTTATGGGCCTTGATAAAAGCCGAAGACAATATCATTTATAGAGTTCATCTTGGCAGTTACCTGGGCAAGAATTATGGAAAAATCACCCAAATAAGCACCAATAAAATTGAATTAACAGAAATAATGTCTGCTCAATCCGGGCTATGGCGTGAGCATCTAGCATTGTTGACGTTAATCGAATAATTTTTTACTCAAACAGAAGCAAAGCAAAGGCGACACAGTCATTAAAATTAAAAAACATTTAAATTATTATAAAAAAATAAGCTTACTATTCCTGTTATTTCAAATTAGCCCTGTGGATGCGGGCTTGGTAAATCCAAAGACTACCATCAATCACAATCCAGAAAGAAACATCAAAACGCCATTAATATCCGAACCGTCTGTTGAACACATTCCCATAAAATATACAGGCGAACGACTCTCTTTAAATTTTCAGGAAATAGAAATTCGCAGTGTCATTGCCATACTGGCTGAGTTTACCGGGCAAAATGTTGTTGCAGGTGATGATGTGACCGGCACCATTACCTTAAAACTGAATGATGTACCCTGGGATGAAGCGCTTGACTTTATCATGATGACTAAAGGACTGGAGAAATTTGAATCAGGCAATGTCACCTTAATTGCCCCCATTGGCAAGATTAAAGAATACAAAGAACAACAACAAGAAACCTCTTCCATTTTAGAGCAATTGGATCCATTAATTACCGAATATATTAAAATTAACTATGCCAGAGCAGAAAGCTTCAGAAACTTGTTAAATGGACTGGATGCAGGCCAATTTGGCAGTTGTGGCGTTAAAACAGGAATTGGCTCAAATACGGGTAACTATTCAATATCGGGATCATCTGCCAATCCCTATGGATACACCAACCCCAACTCAACGATTAACCAACTCCAAATAAAAACAACCAAGAATGATGAATTAAAAATCCTTTCCCCACGTGGATCAGTGGTTGTAGATGCAAGAACCAATACACTTATTATTCGTGAAACTGCAAAAAGACTAGAAGAAGCCAAGAAGTTAATCCAGAAGTTAGATGTCCCAGTACGACAAGTGATGATCGAATCCAGAATTGTCATTGCCAGCAATACTTTTGCAAAACAATTAGGTGTTAGATTTGGAGTAGCCGGCAACAACGTAAAATTTGGTTCTAGTTCTGGTGCTATAGGCTCAGTTAATAGCTTAGGTGGGACAACAGGTAGCATTAATGGCACCGGCATTCTCAACGATGCTCTCGTTGATCTTGCTGCTACTAATCCTTATGGACAAATAGGCATGACCTTAGTAAAAGGCGCGGACTATGTACTGAATCTTGAACTCTCCGCCCTACAAGATCAAGGCAAAGGCGAAATTATCTCCAATCCACGGGTGATGACCACGGATCGTTGTAACGCAAAAATAAAACAAGGTACTCAGGAACCCTATCAATCCGGCTCCACCGCAACGACCCCAGCCAATATTCAATTTATAGACGCCTTATTAGAACTTGATGTCCTACCGCAAATAACGCCCAGCGGCAGTATTTTAATGACGTTAAACATTACCAAAGACGAACCCAATTATGCACTCCAAAAAATTAACCAGCCCCCTCCCTTGACTAAACGAGAAGTTGAAACAACCGTACTGGTGATGGATGGAGAGACTGTTGTTTTAGGTGGCATCTTTGAAAGCACAAAGACAAATGCAAATAGCTCTGTGCCTTTTTTGGGTGATTTACCCATGATAGGCGTCCTATTCAAAAGAACGGCTAATACGGACGATAAAAAAGAACTATTAATCTTTATCACTCCAAAAATAATCAAAGATAATGCCGCGATAATGCCGCAAGTAATTGATAATTAATTTTAATGTAGAACACTGAGACAATTTTGAATGACTCGAGGTTATAGAGACCTGATCTGATTAAGCCACATAACCAACTTACGGAGCTATTATCTAACCTTAATAGACAGACGAGCATGCAGCTTAATTAATTGTCGCTCTATAGTACCTTAACCGATATTTAACATCATGTATTAAGACTTCTCTAAAATCATAATGTTGGCTCAAAAAAACTCAACATTACAAAGCTTCAATATCTCTCAAAACACTGAAGCTTTGTATACCACACAAACTGACCAAGAAGAAAATTAAACCCGAAAAACAAATTCTCTTATATCAATGAAATTGTTTCTGCGCGGTTGACTATATCAATTGAAATCTTACCTTCTTGAGCTAACCAGCCAATCCCTCTCTGAACTGTTTTCTCATCAATATCAATTTCCTTAATCAACTTAGCAACGCTAATAGGGCCATTCTTATCAAGAAAATTCCAGATTTCACCCGCTGTCGTTCCTACTATTTCAGACATATTTATCACCTTAGAGTTATTAATTAACGAATTAAATCGTATGTTATCTCATTCAAAAAGCTACGCATAATAGCTCCTCCTACCCAAACCACAATTACATTCATTAATGTCACTTCAATAGACGTTGTATTAGATGACACTCAATTTCGCAATAGTCACTACGCTTCTTACGCTTCTTCAGCAATTTGATCCAATTCAAAAGCTGTATGTAATGCTCTAACAGCCAACTCCAAATATTTCTCATCGACCACCACAGAAATTTTTATTTCTGAGGTTGCAATCATTCGAATATTAATACCTTCAGAAGCCAATGTTTTAAACATTGTACTTGCAATACCTGCATGTGAACGCATTCCAACACCCACGATTGAAACTTTCACAATGGTATTATCTCCAGTCACTTTTCTTGCACCTAATTCAACACAAGAGCCTTCCAATATCGCTTTTGCACGCGGATAATTATTTCTGTCCACCGTAAAAGTAAAATCTGTGGTGGCATCATCGGCGATATTTTGCACAATCATATCCACTTCAATATTAGCGTCAGCGATAGGGCCCAAAATTTTATAAGCAACGCCAGGTAAATCAGGGACGCCGGTAATCGTTAATTTTGCCTCGTCCCGGTTAAAGGCGATACCTGAAATTAAAGCACTTTCCATTTGTGATTCCTCGTAGGTAATGAGTGTGCCACACCCTTCTTTAAATGATGACAAGACACGTAAAGCTACATTGTATTTACCGGCAAACTCTACCGATCTGATTTGCAACACTTTTGAACCTAAACTGGCCATTTCCAGCATTTCTTCAAACGTAATATGGTTAAGCCGACAGGCTTTAGGCTCAACTCTAGGGTCTGTTGTATAAACCCCATCAACATCCGTATAGATATGACATTCATCCGCTTTTAAGGCAGCAGCTAAAGCCACTGCCGTAGTGTCTGATCCACCTCGACCCAAGGTAGTAATATTGCCCTGTTCATCAACTCCCTGAAAACCAGCAACAACAACGATTTTACCCCCATCAAGGTCAGCCCGGATTTTAATGTCCTCAATCTCGCGAATTCGAGCTTTGGTAAACGCACTATCCGTTAAAATTTTAACCTGAGTCCCTGTGTACGAAATAGCCTTACAACCCAGTTCATGCAAAGCCATACACAACAAGGCTACAGTGACTTGCTCTCCGGTCGATACTAAAACATCCATTTCTCGATCAGTAGGCTGCGTCTGCATTTGTTTTGCCAAAGCAATTAACCGATTCGTTTCGCCGCTCATAGCGGACAATACGACGATAATTTGATCACCTTGATCTTGTACTTTTTTTACTTTCTCAGCGACTGATTTGATGCGTTCAACAGAACCCACCGACGTTCCGCCGAACTTATATACGTATAATGCCATTCAATAAAACCTATTATTAAGCGCCTAATTGCGCTTGTATCCAAGCAGGAACACCCGCCAACGCTTCAGATAATCCAGATGGATTGTTACCACCTGCCATTGCTAAATCAGGTTTACCACCACCTTTGCCACCGACCTGAGTCGCTACACAGTTAACTAAATCACCTGCTTTTATCTTTCCTACCTGATCTTTTGAAACCACTGCAATCAAACTAACTTTATCACCTTCAACCACCGATAAGACAACAGCACAACTGCCTAGTTTATTTTTCAATTGATCAGCAAGATCACGTAAGGCTTTAGAATCAACTTCACTCAACTTAACAGCCAACACTTTAATACCCTGTACATCAACCGCTTGAGCAATAAGCGAATCACCCGCAGCACTTGCCAACTTTGAGTTTAAACGCTCAATTTGCTTTTCTAAGCCTCGAGTCTTTTCAAGCAATTGTTCTACTTTTTCAGGTGCTTTATCAGTGGCGCTTTTTAAAAGCGCGGCAATACTACTTAACGCAGCATCACGACTAATAATCCATTCAACACCACCACGACCGGTGACCGCTTCAATTCGTCTAACACCAGCAGCAACACCCGTTTCAGAGATAATTTTAAAGCACCCAATGTCCCCTGCTCTTTTAACATGCGTACCACCGCAAAGCTCAGTCGAGAACTCACCTATTTTCAATACTCTGACTTCATCACCGTATTTTTCACCAAATAAAGCCATAGCACCCGCTTGAACCGCTAAATCCTTAGCCATGACCTCAGCGGTAACCGGATTATTTAAACGGATTTGCTCATTAACCAAACGCTCCAGTACTGTAATTTGTTCAGGCGTCACTGGCTCAAAATGAGAAAAGTCAAAGCGTAAGCGCTCAGGATTGACCAAGGAGCCTTTTTGAGCCACATGCTCACCCAAAACCCCTCTTAATGCTGCGTGCAGTAAATGTGTAGCAGAATGATTAAGTTCAGTCGCTGTCCGCGCTTCGGCATTGACTTTTGCGTGGCATAACTGATCAACATTCAATGTACCCGACAACACTTTACCGGTATGTAAAAATAAAGTACCCCCCTGCTTCTGAGTGTCCGTTACTTCAAAGACAGCACCTGATGCTATAATCTGACCATTGTCACCGACCTGACCGCCCGACTCGCCGTAAAAAGGTGTTTTATCTAAAACGACCAAGCCTTGGTCACCAGCCTGTAAACTGGAAACGGATTGCCCCTGACTGTACAAAGCAATAATTTGAGCCTGATCATCCAGGTGCTCATAACCGGTAAAATCCGTCTGACTATCCAGATTAATGTCCTGACTGTATTCTGCACTAAAGCTACTTGCCGACCGCGCTCTATCACGTTGTGCGGTCATAGCCACTTCAAAACCGGCATGATCAACCGTCAAATTATGTTCACGGGCGAAATCAGCGGTTAAATCCACCGGAAAACCATAAGTATCATACAACTGAAAAACTGTTTCGCCAGGAATGACTGTACCTTGTAATTTAGCAACACAGGCTTCAAGAATTTTCATACCTTGCCCAAGCGTTTCTGCAAAACGCTCTTCTTCCTTCTTTAAAACCTTCTCAACCTGCGCTTGTGCGGCCTTAAGCTCTGGAAAAGCAGACCCCATTTCAGCCACTAAAGGCGCGACTAATTTATAAAAGAATACATCCTGAATACCCAAACGGTAACCATGACGAATAGCGCGTCGAATAATACGCCGTAACACATAACCTCGACCTTCGTTAGACGGCATAACGCCATCCGCCACCAAAAAAGCGCATGAACGAATATGATCAGCAACAACCCGTAAAGAACTCAGTGTTAAATCAGTCGTACCAACAATTTGAGCCGCTGCTTTTAAAATACCTTGAAATAAATCAATTTCGTAATTGTTATGCACATCCTGAAGCACCGCGCTAATACGCTCAAGCCCCATCCCCGTATCAACTGAAGGCTTTGGCAACGGCGTCAACGTACCATCGGCGGCACGATCATATTGCATGAACACCAAGTTCCATACTTCAATATATCGATCACCATCTTCATCAGGCGAACCCGGAGACCCCCCCGGAATATCTTCACCATGATCGTAGAATATCTCAGTACAGGGACCACAAGGACCCACATCACCCATAGACCAAAAGTTATCTTTCGCACCTATCCTGGATAATCTGTCCGCTGGAACACCGACCTCATTCAACCAGATATTGACCGCTTCGACATCTTCTTCAAAAACAGTCACCCATAATTTACTGGCAGGAATTTCGAGTTCTTTAGTTAAAAAATCCCAAGCATAATGAATGGCATCCTTCTTAAAGTAATCGCCAAAGCTAAAGTTACCTAACATTTCAAAAAAGGTATGGTGTCTTGCCGTGTAACCCACATTTTCTAAGTCATTGTGCTTACCACCCGCTCTTACACAACGTTGGGTGGTTGCCGCCTTATTGAAGTTACGCAGCTCTCTTCCTAAAAACACGTCCTTGAACTGAACCATCCCGGCATTAGTAAATAATAAGGTTGGATCGTTACCCGGAACAAGAGAACTGGAAGGTTCTATAGAATGCCCACGCTGACTAAAAAATTCCAGGAAGGCGGTGCGCAACTCGGCGCTAGTCATTTTTTTCATGGTAATAAGTGATTTTTTAAAAGGGCTTAAACAATACCCTACAATTTAATATTTAAATGATCAAATAAAGTACTGATCATAGAGCTGGGGAAACCACGTTGCATTAAAAAACGACTACGTCTCGCCCACTCATTATGATCAAGACGTGCATCATAACCATATTTCTTAATATAAACCTGCTCAATCAAAGCTATCCAATTTCCGCCGGTCTTCTGTACGATCTCGTCAAGAGAAAACCCACTAATTCCATTTCTCTTTAGCTCATAAGTTACGTAAATCGGCCCATAACCCTTCTGAATACGATATCGCGCATAACTTTCGGCATATCTTAAATCGCTTTGCCAGCCTTGTAGAGTCAAATCTTCAATAACAGCCAAACTTTCGTTTTTTTCAAAGCCTTTTGCCAATAACTTATTCAATAACTCAGCTTGGCTATGCTCCCTCATCGCTAATAGTCGAACACACGTCTGTTCAATTTGCTTAAGGTGACTTTTTTTCTCCTCTTGACTCTTAACCATTTACATCAGACGTAATCAATGACTCGTCTTATATCTCGTCTATTTCAGAGGCATCAATCACATCAATAATAGGATGTAATTTACTAAAGGCCTCCGTTCTTATTTTACCTTCAATTTCCTTGGCTTTTTCAGGATGTTCTCTTAAAAACAATTTAACATTCTCTTTGCCCTGGCCGATCTTTTCATCGCCATAACTGTACCACGAACCTGATTTTTGAATAAAGCCATAACTCACCCCTAAATCAACAATTTCACCCAGAAAAGAAATACCTTCTCCGTATAAAATTTCAAACTCTGCCTGTCTAAAGGGCGGCGCTACTTTATTCTTGACCACTTTTACCCGCGTTTCGTTGCCGATAATCTCATCGCCTTTTTTCACCGAACCAGTCCGGCGAATATCTAACCGTACTGAGGCATAAAACTTAAGTGCATTACCCCCCGTTGTGGTTTCAGGACTACCAAACATAACCCCGATTTTCATTCTAATCTGATTAATGAAAATAACCAGGGTATTCGAACGTTTGATATTACCTGTTAGCTTTCTGAGTGCTTGAGACATCAAACGGGCTTGCAGCCCCATGTGAGAATCGCCCATGTCGCCTTCAATTTCAGCCTTGGGAGTTAACGCAGCCACCGAATCAATAACCACAATATCAACCGCACCAGAACGCACTAACATGTCTGTAATTTCTAAAGCCTGTTCACCGGTATCGGGCTGAGAAACCAGTAATTCATCAACATTAACCCCAATTTTTTCAGCATAGCCAGGATCTAGGGCATGTTCAGCATCAACAAAAGCAGCGGTTCCACCTAACTTTTGCACTTCTGCAATCACCTGTAGCGTCAAGGTGGTTTTACCGGATGATTCAGGCCCATAGATTTCAACAACCCGACCTCTGGGTAACCCTCCACAGCCTAAAGCAATATCCAAACCAAGAGAACCGGTAGACACAACATCAATATCACGAGAAGCAGCGACATCTCCCATGCGCATGACGGAACCTTTTCCAAACTGCTTTTCTATCTGCATCAGCGCTGCACCTAGCGCTTTCTTTTTGTTCTCATCCATTATATACACCTTGAAGGTTAGAAAAATGTCGGTTAAGTAGTCCGATTATTATCACATAGACCTATGGGTTCGGGTAGATTAACTGCTTAAAAACTGTCCGCTTTGGCTCTAGCTTCTTTACCCCCCTCAATATCGCCTTGAACTTCGCGTGCGCGGGCAATCAACAACCAACTGTGTTTCTTCATGTTAGCATCGTTAGACGCTAATAATGCAGCTTTTTTTGCCAGATCTTCCGCCAAACGGGGTTTTGACTGTTTTAGCTTTAATAAAGCCAATTTATAATACAAGGTAGCATTACGAGGTTCAATTCTAATGGCTCGCTCTATGGTAGTTGTTGCGGCTTCAACGTTTCCCGATTGACTACTTTGATTAGCGGCGGATGCTAAAACACCCACAGCAGGCGATAAAGGCGGAAATTTTTGGAGCGGCTCAAAAGCTGGCGGCTGAATAACAACGGGTTCCGGCTTAGGTTCTTCCACCACAACAGGTTCTGAGGGCGGTTGTTGCGCTGAATTTAATGCCGCCTGTTCAGAACCTGCCGCTGGTGGGGCTGTCGCTTCCTGTTCTGTTTTCGGCACTTCTGAAACCATAAACTGAGGCTGCACCTCTTCTAATTTCTGGTTAAGGCTTTCAACATTGTCCAGTGGTTTAGTTTCTACTACTTCAGGAGGGGCTTTAGGTATTGGCTTAGGCACAATAACCTGCGTAGGCATTTTTGGCTTTTTCAACGGCAGACGTGTTGTTTTACTGCGAACAACAGCACCACTCCCATACACTGGAGCAGGAGCCTGAGTCGCACAACCCGCCAGCAACAAAGTCAATGCACCAAGTAAAATGAGTCTTCGAATTAGCATAGTTATATATAAAGGGATGTTCATTAAGCTGATTATAGTGTCTTTTAGAACGGGATGTCGTCATCAAAATCTTCATAAGCGGGAGGTGAAGGTGGCAAGCCGCCCTCTGAATGACCAGGTGGCACGGGCGCTTTAGATTGATACGCGGACTTTGACGATGCTGCTGGATATCCAGAAGCCGCTTGATCACCACCAAAATTGACCGTGCCCCCTGTACGACTATCTAACATGTGCATTTCTGTCGCAATAATTTCAGTTGTATAACGATCCTGACCATCCTGTGCTTGCCATTTTCGGGTCTGTAAACGACCTTCTACATAAACCTGACCACCTTTTTTTAGATACTCACCTGCTATTTCAGCCAGCCGATTAAAAAAGACCACTCGATGCCATTCAGTAGACTCTTTCTTTTCACCCGACTTATCTTTCCATCTAAAATTAGTCGCTAACGTTATATTGGCTACAGCACCACCTGATGGCATATAACGAACCTCAGGGTCAGCGCCCAATCTTCCAATCAATGTAACCTTATTAAGCATGTGTTCTCCTAAATTTTATTCGGTTTGCTTCAATGATAACGTTAATTCTATGAAATAACGAAACATAAACTATTTTTTAACGATAAGGTCATATAGTACTCGAACATTAACTTTTTATTAATTTTTTAGTAACAAATCATACGGGTCTCAACGCAGATTCGTACATCAAAAGAATAAATGCCTAGCCTAAAAAACGTTCTAATACAGAGACTAACTGTTCAGTAATCAGTGGCTTAGACAAATAATCATCCATGCCTACCGCTAAACATTTTTCCCGCTCACCTTCCAGAGCGTTAGCTGTCAGCGCAACTACAATTTGACGATCAATTCCTTGGACAGCCTCCAGCAAACGCAGTTCACGGGTTGCCGTATAACCATCCATTACAGGCATGTGGCAATCCATAAAGATCATATCATAGATATTTTGTTCAAGCAGATTAAGGGCTAGCTGACCATTTTCCGCTACATCAGGATTAAGTTCAAATTTGGCTAGCTTGGCAACTATCACCTTTTGATTGATTTTATTATCTTCAACCACAAGGACTTTTTTACCCTGATAACTGACTAATTGTCGGGGCGGTAACTCAGGCTCCTTGATGACTAGGCGTGAATGATGCTGAACCGCATTCACCATCGCATCATAAAGCTGCATTTGCCGTACTGGTTTTAATAGGCGTTGACAAATATTAGTGCCCAAAAATTCGGCTGGTTCCACCTGATTATCGGATGATAAGATAATAATGGGTAAGTTAGCTAAGGTTGGTATCTGAGCCAGACACTTTGCCAGAGTTAAGCCATCCATCACCGGCATCTGCATATCTAGTAACATGAGATCGTAGTTAATTCCCTGCCCAGCTGATATCTGCAAATGAAACAGCGCTGCACTGCCGTTATCAATCTCACTGACTAACAACCCCCATCGCGTTAAATACGTGTTGAGTATTTCACGGTTAGTGGCATTATCATCGACGATCAGAACCCGTTTACCGGAAAGATCACAGGAGAACCCTACTTCCTCTGAGCTATCACTAGGCTGTAGAGGCAAAGTAAACCAAAAGCAGGCACCATGACCTAAACTACTGTTAACACCAATAACTCCCCCCATGAGTTCGACCAGTTTTTTACTGATTGAGAGTCCTAGACCGGTTCCTCCAAAACGCCTTGAAGTGGCACTATCCGCTTGAGTAAACGACTCAAATAAATGCACCTGTGCTTTTGGAGAAATGCCGATACCCGTATCGCGTACCTCAAAACGTAGCTCAGTCGGATTATCCAGGATAATACTGACCGAGACTTCACCCTGCTCAGTAAATTTAACAGCATTGCCCACTAAATTAGTTAGTATTTGCCGCAGGCGCATGGGATCCCCCTGCCAACGCATTGGCATGGGAATAGGAATTAAACAAGCCAACTCCAAGCCCCTGGCATGAGCTCGACTCGCCATTAACACACAAATATCTTCGACTAAATCAACCAGATTAAAATCAATCTTTTCCACTTCAAATTGACCTGCCTCCAACTTAGAGAAATCCAGAATATCACCAATAATTTCCAGTAAATTTTCACCCGACCGATGCGCTGTTTCAAGCCAGTCCCGCTGGGTAGGTGTCATTTGTGTATCGCACAGCAAATCCAGCATACCCAGCACACCATTCATAGGGGTACGAATTTCATGTGACATATTAGCAAGAAATTGGCTCTTACTAAGATTAGCCGCCTCTGCGGCCTGTTTAGCACTAAAAAGCTCCCGTTCTAATTGCTTGCTTTGAGTAATGTCTCGAAGAATCAGGGATACCCCCACAATAGTATCCGTTTCATTAAAAATGGGTGACTTGGTAACAGACACTTCAACTAATGTACCGTCTTTGCGGCAACTCATCGTTTCATAAGGCCTGATTCTTTGCCCGTTGGCCACTTGATTAAAAATGAGCTGTTCTTCATCAAAAAGTTCTGGCGGAAACAACCTTAACAATGAGTTACCGATCATTTCGCTAGCCGCATAGCCCAACATATTTGTGGCACTATCATTCCAGCTGGTGACAACACCATCCAGCCCCTTGCTTATGATTGCATCTTCGGATGACTGAATAATTGACTCGAAATGTTGACTTAAGTTTTCCAGCTTTTTACGTTTGGATATATCCTTGATGTACCCCACAAAAATACGGCGGTTACCAAGATTTACTTCATCGATCATCAAGTCCATTGGAAATACAATGCCCCCCTTACGCACTCCCAAGACTTCTCGCTCTCGTTTAGAACCAATGATTTTAGGTGGCTCACCCCTCAAATAATTTTTAAGGTATCCATCATGTTCACTGTGAAAAAGATCGGGCATGAGAATATTAACATTTTGCCCGATAACGTCTTCTTTAGAATAAGCAAAAATAACATTACTAGCCGGATTGTATTCTTCGATGAGACCTTGTTCGCTGATAACCACCATACCGATTGCACTGGTATTGATTAAAGCATGCAGCCGCGCTTCATTCGCCTTACGTTCGCTAATATCGCTGAATAATGCAAAAGAATACAAGGCCTCGCCTTGATTGTCGCGCACCACATTACCATGCACCAAACAGAACAATTTTGTACCATCTGAGCGTCGTATCTCTACTTCTAATTGGTAGTTGTCGTGCATAAGAGCATAGTTATCAGACACGATCAACTCAAAATAGGGCTTACCCACTATGGTATCCTGTTCTATACCTAATAACATAGCCATCGCCTGGTTAGCTTCGGTAATGATATTGTTTAAATCCAGCATTACAAAACCCTGCCAGGTCGTCGCCAGAATAGAATCAACGCGATTGCGCGAATTATTGATCTTGGCTCCTAAAACAGTAAACAGTAAACCAGTTACCGTTAGCAAAATAGCGACGACGCCAACGATAATAGACAACATTTTCGGGCTGATTGCAACGTCCCCATCATCACTGTAGGGATGCTCATGAATGAAACTGGTCGCTCCCATGGCAATATAGTGCATACTGGAAATAGCACCACCCAATACGCAGCCTCCAATCACTGACGAGAGGTAAGAGGTAGTATTCGAAGAAAGTCTTGCTAAAAACACTTTAGTGAGTAACGCAGTAACCCCTAGGCCGAGGGCGGCGAGAAATGAAATGAGGAACAGTAATGGGTCATACCGCAAGATACCCGCTAAGCGGACTGCAGACATGCCGTAGAAGTGCATCCCGCAAATGCCCAGAGCCATTACTATGCCGCCCAGTACTAATTTACCCAATGAAACATGTTTAGTAGCAATGAGGTGCAGAGAGACTGCGGCAGCAAAAATAGCCGGTAAAATCGAGAACCCGGTAACCCATGGATCATAGCTTACCCTGCCATCAATACGAAATGCCAACATACCGATAAAATGCATTGCCCAAATGCCGGCTCCCAACACCAAGGAACCGAAGGGTAACCAATAAATACGTTTGCTGGTACGCGCTATTCGCTCCACCATCTCAAAAGCGCAGAAAGAAGCAAAAACAGCAATAAACACCGACGCGATAACCATAGATATGTCATAGTTGCTGTTATAAACCGGATAAATTCTTTCCTGAGAACTTAGAAAAAAATTATTTAACATCAATATCACACTTATAGCAGACCGCCAAAGATCGAGTCAGAAGCAAACTATCTAATCCTTTTTTGTGCATAGTTACAATATTGGTGAATTCTAACATAATTACCTGATAAAACAGGTCGAGAATAGCTACCGATCGAATCAGAGAATTATGATGATTTATGGAAGATGTTAAAACACTACAGTTTATGCTTTATTGTTTGACGTTAACAGATGCACGGGTAAAGCTGAAGAAACTTTACCCGACATTATAAAACTGACTGAGTACTAGTTTGTTTGGGCTATAAATTTAAAGTACTCACTTTCAGAGAAAATATCACGATTGTCTACCACGTTATCTAAATATACCTTGCCTTCTAAATGATCAAACTCATGCTGAAATATTCTAGCGACAAAGCCTTCTAAGCACGTTTCAATCAAAAGACCATTCGTGTCGGTATAAGTAATGAGTATATTTTTATATCGAGGCACTAAGGCGCGTATACCCGGAATACTTAAACATCCTTCCCAATCTTTTTCCTTATCATCAGATAACGCTTTAAAACGTGGATTAATCATTACCGTCGGTGTCATCAGTGGCGCATGAGGATACCGTGTAGAAGGACGAGAGGCGATTATAATGATTTGTCTTGATACACTGATTTGAGGCGCAGCAATACCGACGCCTTGAGTTGAGGCCAGTGTATCTTGCAGGACTCTAATAAGTTCCTGAGTTTCTGAGCTATCGATATCAGTGACAATCTCTGCTGGATGGCGTAATACAGGGTTACCCAATTGAGCAATTTCGCGAATATGAGTCATTATGATCCCTGTAATTCATTTAATATCACTGATTGAGCTTGTATTTGCTCTTCATCAGTCGTATTTAATAATTGCAGATAACTACCATCAGCCTGTAGCAACCAGGCTTGAGTATTATCTTTAAGATATAAATCGAGGTCATGCAAAATGCGGTTACAGAGTCGTTTGCTTTCAATGGGGAAACAGATTTCAACACGCCTAAACATGTTTCTATTCATTAAGTCGGCGCTAGAGGCATAGACTTCTTGATTACCATCATTAGAAAAAGCATAGATGCGAGCGTGCTCCAAAAAGCGTCCGATAATGGCGCGAACTTCTATATTTTCAGAGACACCCTGAATACCCGGTTTAAGGCAACAAATTCCACGGACAATTAGCTTAACCTCAACACCTGCTTGAGAGGCTCGATAGAGAGCCTGTATGGCTTGCTCTTCCACGATTGCATTAACCTGAATAATAATCTTCGCAGGCTTACCATTTTTAGCATGGGTTATCTCACGTTCAATTTTTTCCAGAATACCTTTATGTAAAGTGAAAGGAGATTGCAGTAATTTATTTAATTTAGTCACTTTACCTAAGCTAGTGAGCTGTGCAAAAACCCGCCTGACATCTTCACCCAATTCTTTATTACAAGAAAACAGGCCGTAATCCGTATAAAGCTGTGCTGTTTTTGGATGGTAGTTGCCCGTTCCTAAATGGACATAATTGCGTAACTCCCTACCTTCTCTACGTAATACCAGACACATTTTGGCATGCGTTTTATAGCCTACGACACCATAAACAACATGCACTGCGGCTTCCTGTAATTTGGAGGCTAAATCAATATTGGCCTTTTCGTCAAAGCGGGCTCTTAATTCAATAACAACCGTAACTTCTTTTCCCGCTCTTGCGGCTCTAATTAAAGCAGCCACGACCGGCGAATCTGCACCCGTACGATACAGGGTTTGTTTAATAGCCAACACTTCGGATGAGGCGGCGGCTTGGCGTAAGAACTCAACAACGGGTGAAAAGGATTCAAAGGGGTGATGTAATAAAATATCATGACGCTTTATGGCTGCAAAAATATCTTTATTACGCGCAAGCTGTGACGGTGTGCTGGGTTTAAAAGGTGTAAACTTAAGATCAGGTCTGTCAACCAAGCTATTGATTTCTTGAATTCTATTTAGATTGACAGGGCCATTGACCAAGAATAATCTGTCACGGTTCATTTCAAAACGGTCTAGCAAGAAATTGACAGTATCATCTGGACAAGCCGCATCTATTTCCAGGCGGACTTCATCACCATAATTACGCATCGCCAGTTCGCCCTGAACAGCGAGCAATAAATCATCAATTGCATCATCATCGACAAAAAAATCACTATTACGGGTAACTCTAAATTGATAACAGCCTTTAACAGTCATTCCGGTAAATAATTCACTGACAAAGGCGTGAATAATAGAGGATAAAAATACAAAGTCACTGGGGCCACTTTGTGTTTCTTCTGCGGGTAATTGAATAACGCGGGGTAGTGCGCGGGGTGCTTGTAAAATAGCGCGACCACTGTTTCTGCCAAAGGCATCTTTACCCGTCAACGAAATAATAAAGTTTAAACTTTTATTCAGTATCCGGGGAAAGGGGTGTGCAGAATCCAGTCCAACGGGCGTTAAGATAGGTAATAATTCGTCATTAAAATACTTGGCTAACCATTTTTGTTGCGCCTCATTCCACTCAGTTCTTCGAATGAAGCGAATGTTTTCTGCGTTGAGTTTTGGAATTAAAATTTCATTAAGAACTTGATATTGTTCTTCCACTAATTTATGAGAATCAATAGAAATCTGTTCCAGTTGTTCTTTTGGGGTTAATCCGTCAGACCCAATTGTTTTGTGATCAATAGCGGCCATTTCCAGGACACTGGCAACACGTACTTCAAAAAACTCATCCAGGTTTGAACAGGAGATGCAAAGGTAGTTGAGTCTTTCAAGTAAAGGAACCGACTCATTTTTGGCTTGTGCCAATACGCGTTTATTGAACGCCAGCAAGCTGATGTCGCGATTAATGTACAATTCTGGTTTCTCAAGATTTATTTCTTCAACACTCTCTAGGGTATCCATATCATTCCTTAAACTATCGGGTATAACACCGCTGATTAAAACATGTCGATCACTCACTCGCACGATATGTAGATTTAAATGGGCTTGTGCTAATTGGGTATTTATTTCTTTCAAACTAAAAGCAGCCAACAGCGAGTTATAAAAGTCTCGCTGTAAAATGGCAGGTTCGTTGGCAGCATATTGCTTGACCATGTCCTGAGCTGCTTCAATACTATCAGGACGCAACAAGTCCATAACGCAGATAAGCGCATTAGGTTTTGCATATTTCTTTATGGTCTGCCACAGCACCTGCGGATCAGGTAAATGATGCAACAGACTGTTACTAAAGATTATCTCATAACTGGATTGCGGTAATATGACATCCGGCAAGAGTCCTTTAATAAAACTAATTTGCTCACTTAAGTCCGAGGTTAAAGCCGATTTTGCATACTGTAGCATGGGATCTGAGCCATCCACCGCGTGGAGATTAGCGGATGGAAACGCTTTAGCAAAGCGGAAGCTGATGTCGCCTGACCCACAGCCTAAGTCCAGCGCTGTACCACTAAAGCCAGGGTCATTAATCAGTATTTGTAATTGGAGTATAAAATCATTATGAGGCGTTTTAAAATCAGCTTCAGCGTAAGCTTTTACTTGATCAATATCTTCCATTAATTCGGATTCTAATACTCGATTCATACGTTAAAGCCTCTGTTCCCCTGTAATCCACCGGTGTGAATAGCGATAATCCGCTGACCCGGTTTAAATATGTTATTTTTGATTAAATCATAAAGAGCAAACATCATTTTCCCCGTATAAACAGGCTCTAATAGGATGCCGGCTTTATTTTCAAAATCGTTCATAAAACGTATTAATTCTTCAGTCGTTTTAGCAAAACCACCTAAATGATAGTTTAAATTAATATCCCACTGGTTACTCGGTTTTGCTAGTAAGGCTTTAACATCCGTTGCTAAAAATTCGGCATGTTTTAAGGCAGCAAAACCTAATAAAGTGACCCGTTGGGGTGCTGCATCAATCATACCGGCTAAAGTTGTTCCGGTGCCACAAGGGACACAAAGAATGTCATAACTGACATCAATTTCATTAACGAGTTCCGCAACACCTTTTAATGCTAATAATTGCGCACCGCCCTCCGGTAACCAGTATTGATTGGGTTTAATATCGGGCAATCCCTGAGGATCTTTATATTGCCGCAATGTTCTATACTCCGAGCGAGATATAAAGGTGAGTTCCATACCCCAGTCTTGCATATCCATGAGAGTGGGTGTTAACACGCTAGATTGCTCGCCACGGATAAAACCTTGTGTTTTTAAACCTAACAGTTTGCCCGTATAAGCCAAAGCATGTAAATGATTAGAATAAGCACCGCCCATACTGATAATGGTGTCTGCATTTAAAGATAGCGCATGATGTAGACAATACTTAAGTTTTCGCCATTTGTTGCCAGAAATAATGGGATGCAATAAATCATCACGTTTCATCCATAGCTCAATAGAAAACTCAGTTAATAAAGGGTCATCAATTTTTGTTAAAACGGATGCCTGAAAAGTATTTTCTAAGTTAATAAGGTCAGGATGCATCAGGGTTCGAATGTTTTAACTAAACGTTGGAATAAGGACGTATTTCATAGCTGTTTAGTTGATTTTTTCAGGCGGTATTCTTTAAACTGCGCCTTCAATTGTTTTACTAAGCGGTACACAGCGCTTTCAGTAATCTTATCATGAGCCCATTTCAACCAGCGAGTGATAGTAGTGTAAACACTGTTTATCAATGAGAAGGATAGCAACTGGGGTTTAGTGAGTGCAAACACTCTAGCGACCAATAAAGTACCCAGTAGTTTGGCTAATATCTCCGTGAGAATACCTTGTAAAATTAACCCATTAGCTATTAATGCGAAAGCGATCAGGTTGATAGGTGCTACAATCATTAATGGAATTGCAAAAGCAATTAACGCAATTGAGGGTGTTGTTTGTCTTAACCATTCTTCAGCATGTTCAAGATGCAGCCAGTGAGATAAGGCGCGTCCCAAGGAAGTCAATACATCCCATAACCACTCTTCGATGAGTAGTAAAATAGCTAAAAAGGAGAGCAGGAGTTTTTTCATTGATGACCTGGAAAGGGCGAAAAGGGGGTATTGTAGCTGATTTAAATGGAACTTTTTTGTTGCTAAAAATAAATAGCCTGATAATGTTACAATATTACACGTTACCTCAGTTTTTTACAGTAAGATTTATGAATCCATTACCTAGTTCAACTGCACTAATCGATCGTTTTGGTAGAAAGGTTGATTATTTGAGAATATCTATCACTGATCGGTGTGATTTTCGTTGTGTCTATTGTATGGCAGAAGACATGACTTTTTTACCGCGTTCGCAGGTATTAACTTTAGAAGAGATTTATACCTTAGCGCAAGTGTTTGTTGAATTAGGCGTTAAAAAGATCAGAGTTACCGGTGGGGAACCACTGGTTAGAAAAGGTGCATTGGAATTATTGGCCAATATAGGGGCACTTGAAGGCTTAAAAGAGTTAGTGATTACGACTAATGGTTCACAATTAAAAAGTCTGGCTTCGCAGTTGAAAGAATCGGGGGTTAAACGAATTAATATTAGTCTGGATACTTTAGATTCTGATAAGTTTAAAGCGATTACTCGCACCGGTGATTTGCAACACGTATTAGAGGGTATTCAAGCGGCTAAAGCAGAAGGTTTTGAACGTATCAAAATTAATGCTGTTATCCTTAAAGGTAGAAATCATCTTGAAGTCAATCATCTGGTTCAATTTGCCGTGGATAATGAAATTGATATTAGTTTCATCGAAGAAATGCCACTTGGTGTCGTCGGGCAACATGATCGTACTGAAGCTTATTATTCGAGTCATTTAATTCAGGCTGATTTAGCGCAACAGTTTTCTTTAGTTCCTTCCATTGAAAAAACAGGAGGGCCTTCAAATTACTTTAAAGTGGCTGGAACACAAACACGTGTGGGCTTTATTTCTCCACACAGTAATAATTTTTGCAGTACCTGTAATCGGGTACGCTTAACGGTAGAAGGTCAGTTATTATTATGCTTGGGAAATGAGCATTCAGTGGATTTAAAGGCAGTATTAAGAGCTTATCCAGGTGATAGTGATAAGCTTAAACAAACTATTATTGACGCTATGTTAATTAAACCAGAAAAACATGAGTTTAATATTCATGAACAGCCGATTATATTACGATATATGAATATGACGGGGGGATAATTGTTACATTATCTTTTCAAAATACTGCACAATAAGCTGTAGCGTTCGATTACCCCTAAACTCATTAATATCTAATTTGTAAGCGACTCTAATTTGCCTCAATCCTAACCAATGCTCTGGCTGATCAACAAAAAAAGCAATGGCATCAATAGGTGATTGACCTTCTGGTTTTCTTAAAACTAATTTAAGATGTCTCTGCCCAACAATACGCGCTTGCAAAACATCAAATACACCATCAAATAAAGGCTCTGGAAACTCTTGCCCCCAAATAGCCGCGTTTTGTATTAGATCAGCAGTTTCAATACTTATCTCTTCTTCAGATAATTCACCGTCAGATAGTATTTTTTGCTCTAAATCAACGCCCGCTAAACGCTTACTCACCATTGCATCAAAGGCTAAGGCAAAGGCTGGATAATCATGCATTGTTATAGTCAAGCCTGCCGCCATGGCGTGCCCACCGAACTTACTTAATAGCTTAGGATAAACAACAGCAATATCACTCAACACATCTCGAATATGAATACCCGGAATAGAACGGCCTGAGCCTTTTATTAAATCCTTACCCGCTGGTGCAAAGGCAATTACAGGGCGATGTATTTGATCTTTTATACGTGCCGCCAATATTCCTATCACACCTTGATGCCAACCCGAATCAAATAAGCAAACACCGGCGGGTAAGTGGTTCTTATCCAAGGTCTTCATCTCACTCATTAAAGTCATGGCCTCATGCTTCATCAGTGCTTCAACTTCTCTGCGCTCGTTATTTAGCCCATCAAGCTGTACCGCCATCGTTTTTGCCGACACCGGATCATCAGAAAGCAAACAACTAATGCCCAAAGACATGTCATCCATACGCCCAGCGGCATTTAAGCGAGGCGCAAGAGAAAACCCCAAATCAGACGCGGTGATGGTTTGAGCATTTTTACCCGCTACGTCAATCAGGGCATTAATTCCGGGATGACTGCGCCCTGTGCGAATTCTTAATAAGCCTTGATGGACTAAAATTCGATTAACCTGCTCCAGTGCAACCACATCTGCAACCGTGCCTAGAGCCACATAATCCAGTAATTGTGCCAGGTTGGGTTCTTGATGTTGATGTTTTTCAAACCAACCCATATCCCTTAAACGACTTCTTAAAGCCATTAACACATAAAAGATGACACCCACACCGGCAATGGACTTACCAGGAAAGCGATCATCAACCAGATTAGGATTAACAATGGCATGAGCGGCAGGCAACTCAAACCCCGGTAGATGATGATCAGTTATGAGTACTTTAATCCCTAGTGCTATTGCCGCATCTACACCTTCAACACTGGATATGCCATTATCAACAGTAATAATGACATCAGGATTTTTCAATTTGACTAAATCGACGATTTCAGGTGTTAAGCCATACCCGTATTCAAAACGATTGGGTACCACAAAAGAGACTTGCGCTACCCCCAGTAAGGTCAAGCCTTTAATGGCAAGTGCACAACTCGTTGCTCCATCAGCATCAAAATCAGCGACGATGGTAATGTGCTGCTTCTCATTAATGGCTACCATTAAATGAGAAACCATGGCTTCCATTCCCGATAACAACCAGGGAGACGGTAGCTTTGCGAGGGTTCTATCCAGCTCGGTTTCTGACGTGATACCCCGAGCAAGAAACAAACGCTTTAGCAAGGGATGAATATTATCTGATAGCGCCCCTCTTTTTCTAACAGGTCGCTGTACGATTGTTTTTTTTACGCCTTGGTAATACATGGGATTTTGAAAAGAAAACTGTGAGACAAATAAACGAATGGGTTCATTATAAACTTCTTTGGATATTTTTACTGTTTCTCAAGCTTCCCCTTTCTGAGAATGGCTGTAAACAAAAAAGGGCCGTAAGGCCCTTTTTATTTAATCAACTACTTTAAAACTCTTTACTCTTCTTCTTTTTCAACTTCTTTAATGCTTAATCTAACTCTACCTTGACGGTCGATTTCAAGCACTTTAACTCTAACAATATCACCTTCATTCAAACGATCGCTGACTTTATCAACGTGTTCGTCTGAGATTTGAGAGATATGAACCAATCCATCTTTACCCGGCAGGATCGTAACAAAAGCACCGAAGTCCATCAATCTGACTACTTTACCTTCATAAGTTTTACCGACTTCAACTTCAGCAGTAATTTCTTCGATAAGACGACGCGCTTCTTCGCCAGCCGCTTTATCAACAGACGCAACTTTAACGATACCATCATCAGTCAAATCAACGCTAGCACCGGTTTGTTCTGTGATGCTACGAATAGTTGCACCACCTTTACCAATAACTTCACGTATTTTGCTTGGATCAATTTTGAAAGTAATAATACGCGGTGCAAAATCAGACATTTCATCACGAGTGCTTGATAACGCCTTATTCATTTCATCCAGAATATGTAAACGACCTTGCTTTGCTTGTTCCAGAGCCGTTTTCATAATTTCTGCAGTGATACCATCAATTTTGATATCCATTTGCAATGCAGTGATTCCGTTGACTGAACCAGCCACTTTGAAATCCATATCACCTAAGTGATCTTCATCACCCATGATATCGGATAAAACTGCGAAGTTATCACCTTCTTTAATCAAACCCATTGCAATACCAGCAACCGGCGAACTAATGGGTACACCTGCATCCATTAAGGCTAAGCTACTTCCACAGACAGAAGCCATAGAACTTGAACCATTTGATTCTGTAATTTCAGAAACTACGCGGATGGTATAAGGAAACTCATCCATGTTGGGTAGAACCGCAGCAACACCGCGTTTGGCTAATCGACCATGACCAATTTCACGACGTTTAGGCGAACCTACAAAACCTGTTTCCCCTACGCTGTAAGGAGGAAAATTGTAATGGAGCATGAAAGGTTCTTTATATTCACCGGCTAATGCATCAATAATTTGTGCATCACGCGCAGTACCTAAGGTTGCAACAACCAAGGCTTGAGTTTCACCGCGTGTAAATAAAGCAGAGCCATGTGTTCTTGGTAATACACCCGTTCTGATAGTGATCGGTCTAATTTTGTCCAATGGACGACCATCAATTCGTTTACTTTCATCAAGAATAGCATTACGTACAATACGGTACTCTAAGTGCTCGATAATACCGCGAATGTCATTTTCAGCATAATTCTCTGATAACTTCTCAATAACCGCATTACGAATTCCTTTGAGTTGCTCTTGGCGAACCAATTTTTCTGCAACGGTATAAGCTTCTTTAATGCCTGCTTCAACTTCGTGAGTCACCAATTCAATCAGTTCTGCATTAGCGGCTGGAGCGACCCACTCCACTACGCCGGTTCCAGCTGATTGAGCAAATTCATTAATTGCAGTAATAGCCACTTGCATTTGCTCATGACCAAATAAAACAGCACCCAACATCACTTCTTCAGACAGTTCTAATGCTTCTGATTCAACCATTAATACGGCTTGAGAAGTACCCGCTACGACGAGTGTGAGTTGAGACTCTAGTAATTCAGCTGGAGAAGGATTTAATAAATACTCACCGTCTTTATAACCTACACAAGCAGCGCCAACAGGACCGTTAAAAGGTAGACCTGAAACGGCTAATGCAGCAGAAGCCCCTAAAAGAGAGGCGATTTCTGGATCGACATCAGGATTTAAAGAAATCACTGTGGCAACAATTTGAACTTCGTTAGTATAACCTTCTGGAAAGAGCGGTCGAATCGGCCGATCAATCAATCTTGATGTTAACGTCTCTTTTTCGCTGGGACGACCTTCTCTTTTAAAAAAACCGCCCGGGATTTTACCCGCTGCATAAGCTTTTTCTTGATAATTAACTGTTAGTGGAAAAAAGTCTCCTCCATTAGCTTCTTTTTTACCAACGACGGTAACCAGTAATGAGGTTCCATCTATATCGATTATGACAGCGCCATCGGCTTGACGCGCTATTTCACCCGTTTCTAAAGTAACAAGTTTATCGCCGTACTGAAATTCTTTCCTAATAGGATTCACTATTGGGTTCCTTTGTTTAAATATTATTTAAAGGCTTGTGCTGGGTTAACTTACATTAACCCAGACTACAGTTGTACCATTTTTAGCTCTGACTTAAGCTACAAGAATCTAAAATTACTGATATCCATGTAACTCATTCAAAATTGAAGAGTGGTTAAAATCGCTAATAACTCGATTAATTCAACACGAGTGACTTAATCATAACTACTTGCATCTTAAAGATCAGAGCGATTAAGCGAGAAATTTTTACTTACGTAAACCAAGACGCTCAATTAATGAACGGTAACGGTTACTATCTTTGTTCTTTAGATAATCTAACAACTTACGACGTTGGTTAACCATCCGTAATAATCCACGACGTGAATGATTGTCTTTTTTGTGGGCTGCAAAGTGCGGTGTTAAGTGCAAAATATGCGCTGTTAATAGTGCAACCTGTACTTCAGGTGAACCGGTGTCAGTTTCTGATTGACGATACGCTTCAACAACCGCTTTTTTTTGTTCTGCTGTAAATGGCATTTATAATCCCTAAGATTAAAATTAAAATTAAAATTAAAATCGCCTGATGACGACTTTGGGTACACTGATTTCCACGATAGGGAGTAGAAACCAATATCTGTACTAATAATCCACTTGAATTGTTAGTGATTAGTCATATTAAATAACTTTTTCGGGGCTATTTTACCATCTAATCCCATTTCCCCCAACCCCAAAAAGACATCAGCATGATACATTCTAATTGCACCTTGCGAGATTATCCTGTCTATATCAGAGGAATATGGATAAGTAATAGCTTGACCGTAATGAATAGCAACCGCTTCGTCTTCCGATAATTGCACTGCAGGCAAAAACTCTAAAGGTTTATCAACGGCTATCAATGAATCAAATAAGGTCTGCTCATCCATCTCGGTTAACTGCTCAATCGTTTTGGCCTGTTCAATGCTAAATTGACCGGCTTCCAACCTACGTAAAACTTTAACAGTTCCGCAAGTACCTAAAGCATGACCAATGTCCTCAGCCAGTGAACGTATGTAAGTGCCTTTAGAGCAAAGCACATCTAATACCAATTGATCAGAACCACCTAACGCACCTGCTTCAGTCTGAACATTTTCCAACAAGTTCAATTCAAAAATACTAATACGCCGGGCTTTTCGCTCGATGGTTATCCCTTCTCTGGCTAATTCATAAAGCTTTTTACCCTGATGCTTTAACGCGGAATACATGGGCGGGACTTGATCAATTTCACCGACGAATTGCTGCAAACAAGCCTTAAGCGATGCCATGGAATATTCAGGAACAGGCTTTGTTAAAATCACTTCACCCTCGGCATCCCCTGTATCTGTCATAACGCCCAATTGGACAACGACCTGATAACGTTTATTATCATCCAGCATTAATGCAGAGACTTTGGTCGCCTCTCCAAAACAAAGCGGCAACAGGCCGGTCGCTAATGGATCTAAACTACCGGTGTGCCCCGCTTTATTGGCATTCAATAAACGCCTCACTTCCTGCAAGGCTTTATTTGACGAGACACCTAAACGTTTATCTAACAGTATGATACCGTGAACATTGCGTCCAGACGTGCGTTTACTCATAGATCCTTTTGTTCTAAATCATGCCTGTCCACTTCACTTAATAACTCAGCGACACGCATGCCTTTATCAAAAGAATCATCATAATAAAAACGCAGTTCAGAAATATGTCTTAAGCGCATTCTTTTAGCCAACTGATGTCGAATGACTGGAGACAACTCATTCAACAACTTAACATTAGCCCGTTTACCTTGTTCATCAACATTGAGTACGGTGACATACACTTTTGCAACGGCAAGATCCTTGGTTACTTCAACTTCATTGATGGTAATAAAACCTAACCTTGAATCATCGATATCGCGTTGCAAAATGTAAGATAACTCTTTTTGCATCTGCGATGAAACGCGGGCGTTACGACCAAATTCATTAGCCATTAGCTTATAGTTCTCGCTTAATTTCTATGCGTTCAAAGACTTCGATTTGATCGCCAGGTCTGACATCGTTGTAATTCTTCACACCGATACCACATTCCATGCCCATTTTTACTTCTGAGGCATCATCTTTAAAACGACGTAAAGATTCCAGTTGCCCTTCATAAATGACCACGTTTTCACGTAATACCCGAATAGGCAAGTTTCTCTTAACAAAACCGTCAACCACCATACAACCCGCAATCGCACCGTATTTTGGCGATTTAAAGACATCACGGACTTCAGCAAGACCCACGATTTGCTCTTTAATCTCCGGCGCCAACATACCGCTAATCGCCTTTTTGACCTCATCGATTGCATTATAAATGACGCTGTAATAATGCAAATCAATGTTCTTTTCTTCGATCATTTTTCTAGCGGTTGCATCGGCTCGAACATTAAAACCAATTAAAATAGCACCGGAAGCCAAGGCCAGGTTAGCATCGCCTTCATTAATACCGCCAACGCCACCGTAGATCACTTTAACTTCAACCTCATCATTTGACAGGCTGACTAAAGAGCCACGCAAAGCCTCTAAACTACCTTGAACATCCGTTTTAATAACCAGATTGACACTAGCCAGTTCTCCAGTCGCCATTCTAGAAAAGACCTCATCCAGTTTTGATGCTTGCTGGGCTGCATGTTTACTGAATTTTTTACGATCCTCCCGATGTTTCGCCAACTCTTTAGCAATACGTTCATTTTGAACAACCAGAAATTCATCACCTGCATTCGGAGTACCAGACAAGCCAAGGATCTCAACGGGTACACAAGGCCCAGCCTCTTTAATCGCTTTACCGTTTTCATTAAACATGGCACGAACACGACCAAATTCTTGACCACATAAAACCATTTGACCATTTTCTAAGGTACCTTTTTGGATCATTACCGTAGCAACGGCACCGCGACCTTTATCCAATCTGGATTCAATCACCAGACCCGATGCCGCACCCTCAATCGGCGCTTTTAATTCTAAAATTTCAGTTTGAACAATGAGAGCCTCAATTAAATCATCAATACCCTGACCTGTCTTCGCTGAAATCTTAAGGAATTGTACATCCCCTCCCCATTCTTCAGCCAATACATTAAGAACAGAAAGCTCTTGCATGACTTTTTCAGGATTTGCGGCGGGCTTATCCATTTTATTGATCGCGACAATAATGGGCACATTAGCCGCTTTGGCATGTTCAACCGCTTCTTTAGTCTGTGGCATCACCCCATCGTCGGCAGCCACAACCACAATAACAACGTCCGTTATATCAGCACCACGTGCTCTCATTGCGGTAAACGCAGCGTGACCCGGCGTATCTAAAAACGTTACCGAACCGTGATCGGTTTTAACTTGATAAGCGCCGATATGCTGAGTAATACCACCGGCCTCACCTGCTGCCACACGTGTCTTACGAATGTAATCCAGCAATGACGTTTTACCGTGATCAACATGACCCATAATGGTAACAATCGGCGCACGCGGCAATTCAACACGATTATCTTCGCTCTGAGCTTCAGCTAACATTTCTTGCTCAAGATCATCATCGCTTTGCATAATCGCTTTATGCCCCATTTCTTCAACTAAAATAACCGCCGTTTCCTGGTCGATACTTTGGTTGATGGTTGCCATAATACCCAGCTTCATCAACTGTTTAATAACTAATGCTGCTTTCACGCTCATTTTTTGAGCTAAGTCAGACACAATAATCATTTCAGGTATAGTGACCTCGTGGACAATTGGCGCAACCGGCATTTCAAATTGATGTTTACCATCCGATTGAACCGTATTACGTGGAGGGGGTGGCTGCTTACCTTTTTTCTTACCTTTCTTTGCATCTTTTCCAGAAGAACGTGATGAACCACCTTCGTCCTGTTTTTTTCTATGCAATGTGTCCTGTTTCACTGCGGCCTGCTGCCTGACTTTATCAGCATTTTTTCTAATCGACTCTTCTAGACGACTTTCTTTTTCTTGCTGTTTTTTTCTGGCGTCTTCTGCTTCTTTGGTTTTTATAGACTTTTCCTGCTTAATTTTCTTTTCTTCTTTTATTTTTAAAGCTTCAAATTTTGCTTCGGATTCAACCGCTTCAACAGGTTCAAGCTCTATGTCAAGATCGATATCAAGAATAGGAACAATTTCAATCTCTGGCTCTGGCTCTGGTGCTAATTCTTGGTCTACTTTTGGCTCGGGATCAGAGACAACCACTGTTTCAATAGCAACAATCTCTTCGACTATTTTATCAAGTACTGATACAGTGTTTTCAATTTCAATAACAGGCTCAATAGGTTCAACAGACAATAATTTATCAGACTGCTCTAAATTTAAATTATCGTTTGTATTTTGCTCAGCTAAAATTGGAGTGGCGATAACTTCGATTTCTTTTTTTGAGTCCTGTTCATCGATTTTACCTCGCTTGATATACGTTTTCTTTTTACGAACTTCAACACTAATAGTCTTCGTAGAACTACCAGGCACACTGGCCTGTTTTATTTCAGTAATCTTTCTACGCTCTAAAGTAACTCGTCTGGGAGAATTAGCCGCTTCGCTATCGGCTTTTCCATGCCGCTTACGCAAATGCGCAAGCAATTGCATTTTCTCACTCTCGTTAATAAAATCATCAGGGGAGCTAGCAGACAAACCCGCCTCTTTTAACTGCTCCAATAAACGTTCCAGAGGTATTTTTACTATCTCTGCTAATTGTCGTACCGTCTTATCACTCATCTTATTACCCCTTAATTACTCGCTATGTGCCTTAAGCAAACCAAGGCTCACGCGCCTTCATAATTAATTTTGCCGCCCGCTCTTCATTAATACCTGGAAAATTAAGCAAATCATCAACTGATTGTTCTGCTAAATTATCCATGGTAATAATACCTTGTCCTGCTAACTCATAAGCCAAATCAGAATCCATGCCTTCCATTTCCAATAAATCTTTTGCTGGCTTGGCTGAATCAATTTTTTCTTCCAGTGCAATTGCACTAATTAGCAAGGCATCTTTTGCTCGACTTCTTAATTCATTAACAAGAGATTCATCAAAGCCTTCAATTTCAAGCATTTCACTAACAGGAACATAAGCAATTTCTTCTACACTGTTAAAACCTTCTTCAGCCAGAATTAATGCAATGTCTTCGTCAACATCTAATTGGTCAATAAACATTTGTTTTATTTTACCCACTTCTGCCTCTGCACTTTGCACGGCTTTAGAGGCATCAATAACGTTTAACTCCCAGCCGGTTAGTTGGCTTGCTAAACGGACATTTTGTCCACCCCGACCAATCGCTTGGGAAAGATTATCAGAACTCACCGCTAAATCCATACTGTGTTTATCTTCATCCACCACAATTGACTGAATTTCAGCAGGCGACATCGCATTAATAACGAACTGCGCTTCACTGGGATTCCAAAGAATGATATCGACCCGTTCACCGGCCAATTCATTAGTTACTGATTGTACGCGTGAGCCTCTCATGCCAACACAAGCTCCCACAGGATCTAAGCGTGGATCATTACTCTTGACAGCCAATTTAGCTCTAGAGCCAGGATCTCGGGAAGCGCCAATCACAGAAATCAAACCTTCTCCGACTTCAGGCACCTCCAAACGAAATAGAGCGATTAATAACTCGGGTGCCGTTCGACTGACAAATAATTGTGGCCCACGTGGCTCCGTTCTTACATCTTTTAAGTACCCTCTAATCCTGTCACCGATTCGAACAGATTCACGCGGGATCATATCTTCTCTAGCAATATAAGCTTCAATATGACCACCCAGATCTAAATAGATACTGCCCTTTTCAATACGTTTAACAACACCTGTAATCAACTCACCTACACGACTTTTATAAGCGTCAACAATTTTACTGCGTTCCGCTTCTCTTACTTTATGAATAATGACCTGCTTGGCAGTTTGAGCAGCAATACGTCCAAAATCAACCGATTCAATCTCTTCTTCAATAATGGCTCCGACTTGTATCGTTGGATCATCTAACTGAGCCACCTCCAACAAAATTTGAGTAGTAGGTGATTCAACATCGCCATCACAGGCTGGATTAGCTGCAACAACGTCCCATTGTCGAAAAGTAACGTAATCGCCTGTCTTTCTGTCAATCGCAACACGCGCTTTAATAGTATTGGTATGTCGCTTAATAGTAGCCGCTTCTAAAGCAGATTCTATAGCCTGAAAAACAACTTCCTTTTCAATTTCTTTTTCATTAGAAAAAACCTCAACTACTAACAAAATTTCTTTATTTGCCACTTCGGCCTCCTTTTTCAATTAAGTATTCAGGCACCAAACGCGCTTTACTCATCGCGTCAAAGGGCACCTCATAGTTCTGCTCGCCTTCCTGAAGGGTAATCACATCTCCTTCAACTTTTTTTATAAGACCCGTTATTTTTCTTCTACCCTCTATAGCTCTAAACAAGTTAACAATGACTGTTTCGTCAATATATTGCTCAAACTGACTGACTTTAAAAAAGGGGCGATCAGCCCCTGGAGAAGAGACTTCTAACTGGTAATTACCTTGTATAGGATCTTCAACATCTAAAACGCCACTGATTTGATGACTGACCTTAGTACAATCTTCGACTAAAATTCCGTTTTCGCTGTCTATATAAATTCTTAACAAACCATGTCTTGGATGCGGATTATAGTCAATACCAACACACTCATAACCTAAACCCTCAACAATGGGCTCGATTAAGTTAAGCAAATGCTCAGGAGCCTGTTTCATGGTTTCCTCACTTGTTTTCGCACAAAAAAAAAGAGCCAAAGGCTCTTCCATTAACAACCAACTATTAAGCTTCCAAAAAACCGAAGCCCAGAAAATAAAAAACCCCATAAAGGGGTTCTAAAATATGGTAGCGGGGGCAGGATTTGAACCTACGACCTTCGGGTTATGAGCCCGACGAGCTACCAAGCTGCTCCACCCCGCGATTGATTTTTGTATTATAAAGACTTCTACAGATTTAGCAAGTACTTTATTAAAAAACAGCAATTCAGAGCATATAAAAATGCAGCAACGCTGCTCAATTCTATGATATTTATGTTTTATATGTGTGCAGTAGCCGTATTAATTTGTAGATAAATCTATTCCAATATTTCAAGAATTATTGTATAGTTAATCCATGGATAAACAACTTGCAACTACACTCTTTGAATCACTGGCCTCTGGCATTCGTCTGGACATTTTTCGGTTGCTCGTTAAACAGGCACCGACGGGACTTGTTGCCGGTGAAATTTCTACTGCCTTGGCATTACCACCCACTAACGTGTCTTTTCATCTAAAAGCGATGACCTATGCCGGATTGATCAATGTATCCCAAGAAGGTCGGTATCAGCGTTATCGCGCGAATCTAACGGTAATGCAGTCATTGATTGATTACCTGACTGCCGAATGCTGTGCGGGTAATCCAGAACTCTGTTTTGATAACGAAAAGGTAACAGCCTGCTGTGATTCTAACTCACTAATTTCATCGACGGATAGTCATTAATTATGAACGTGTTATTTCTTTGTACCGGTAATTCTTGCCGATCCCTGATGGGTGAAGCGACTTTCAATCATCTTGCGCCAGAAGGTTGGCATGCACTCAGTGCAGGCAGCAAACCGTTGGGGCAATTAAATAGTGGTGCGGTGGCTTTGCTACAAGAAAAAGGCATCTCTATTGAAGGCTATTACAGCAAATCCTGGAATGATCTACCTTTAACACCGGACATTGTCATCAGTGTCTGTGGCAATGCCGCTAATGAAACCTGCCCTGCCTATTTGGGTCCGGTATTACGCAGCCATTGGGGTGTAGAAGATCCTGCTCATTTTGAAGGGACTGAAATAGAAATCAAAGCTGCTTTTGAGACCGCTTATGGCATTTTGCGTTACCGCATCGAGCAATTTCTGGCTTTACCTCTGGATGAATTAAAGCAAGACCGCGACCGATTAAAAGCTGAGCTGGATCGTATCGGCCCCCTATTACCATGAATCGCTAAGGAATAAGCAGCTTGGATAAGTGATAAGCCTTATATGCCCTTGTTGAATCCATTCTTCAGAGACACAACTATGAATACATCCATTTGCCCTGCCCCTAGACTCTCTTTTCTCGACCGCTTCCTGACGCTCTGGATTTTTATTGCGATGGCGATCGGTGTGGGTGTTGGCTTTTTATTTCCCACAGAAGTCAAAAACGTTAATAGCGCCGTTTCAGTTGGCACAACCAATATTCCAATTGCTATTGGTTTGATTCTGATGATGTATCCTCCGCTGGCAAAAGTTCATTACGAAGAACTGGGGGATGTATTCCGCAATTGGCGGGTGCTGGGCGTGTCTCTGGTACAAAACTGGATTATTGGCCCTTTATTGATGTTCGTGTTAGCTATTGTTTTCTTAAGAGACTATCCCGAATATATGACCGGACTGATCATGATCGGTTTGGCGCGTTGTATAGCGATGGTGATTGTCTGGAACGAACTAGCCCAAGGTGACAACGAATACTGTGCGGCCTTGGTAGCCTTTAATAGCCTATTCCAAGTGCTGTTTTTTAGTGTTTATGCCTGGTTGTTTATCACTGTTCTACCGCCCTTATTTGGCTTGCAAGGTAGTCTGGTTGCCATCACCATCGGTGAAATTGCCAAAACCGTGTTTATTTATCTGGGCATTCCCTTCATTGCTGGCTTTACGACACGCTTTGTATTAGTAAAGACTAAAGGTAAGGATTGGTATCACAAAAACTTCGTCCCCAAAATTAGCCCACTGACACTTATCGCCCTGTTATTCACCATCATGGTGATGTTTTCATTAAAAGGTGAACTGATTGTGCAGTTACCTATGGATGTAGTACGCATTGCGATTCCGCTGATGATTTACTTTATGGTGATGTTTTTGGTCAGCTTCCTGATGGGTAAAGCGATTGGTGCGGACTATGGCAAAACGACAACCCTGGCTTTTACTGCTGCAAGCAATAATTTTGAACTGGCGATTGCTGTAGCAGTCGCGGTATTTGGCATCAATAGCGGTGCAGCGTTTGCGGCAGTGATAGGGCCATTGATAGAAGTACCGGTGATGATTGCTTTAGTAAACGTGGCTTTTATGTTTCGTAGGTATGGATTTAAAACTAGGCTGGTTTGAATTATGTAGTGTTATGATGATAGCCTAACATATTGCACTATTAGAATTGCTCCGGTTAGCTAACTAAAATGAGATTACTAAATATTACACTTAGCAATTTTCGACGTTACGAAGATGCCCGCTTTCAATTTCATCCCCGTTTTACAGTATTAACCGGCGAAAATGGTAAAGGTAAAACAACGGTATTAGATGCAGTTGCCGTGATGTTAGGAACTTGTTTTAAAAACTCTAAAATAAGAACCGGACAAAATATTCTACGAAAAACAGATGCCCGGCTGGTCATGCATGAAATAGGCGGGCAGGTATATTTTGAAGATAGACATAGTGTCGATGGCAAAGTAGATTATAGCCATGTGTATATTGAGGCAGAAGCAGTCATTCACGATGCCAATGTTGTATGGCAAAGATTTGTGGGCACTAAGGCATTTGGGGTGCCTGGTGTAAATATTTTAAAAAATGCGTTAAATTATGATACCTCATTGCCCTTATTGCTCTATTACGGTGCCGGAAGATTATGGACAGTTCAGCAATTAATTCCAACCGAAAAACCAGGCTCCAGATTAGATGCTTATCAAAATTGTCTTAATCCAAAATCTGATCAAAAGGCATTTGAACAGTGGTTTAAAAGTCTTACCTATGCTGAATTACAAAAACACCAAGCACTCCCCTCACTCATTGCTGTCAAGCAGGCTGTTTTAACCTGCATAACTGATGCAGAGGAATTTTATTTTGATACTCTTCAAGATCAAATCCTAATTAAATTAAAACAAGAAGGAGTTGTTCCGTTTAATAATCTTTCAGATGGCTATCGCAATATTATTGCGATGGTTGCCGATATTGCTTATCGAGCCGTGCGATTGAATCCGCATTTAGAAATTGAAGCCGCAAAAAAAACCGAAGGGATTATACTGATCGACGAAATTGATCTACATTTGCACCCAAAATGGCAACGCAAAATTGTTCGTGATTTGCAACAAGCATTCCCCAAATTACAGTTTATTGCTTCTACGCATTCACCCTTTATTCTCCAGTCACTTGAACCTGGAGAGGTCATTGATCTAAATCGTATACCGTTATTATCAGATACTGAAAATATTTCACCTGGAATAGCCGCTCCTGGACCTGCAGACCAATACAGTAATCGCTCTATTGAGGACATTGTTCAAGATGTAATGGGAGTTGACGTTCCTCAGCGTAGTGAACGATATCAAAAGATGTACGAGGCTGCCAAAAATTATTATCAAGTTCTGCAAGACGCAAAAGACACCCCTCCAGATATACAGCAGAGACTCAAAACACAATTGGATGAGTTTTCTGCTCCCTTTAGCGATAATGTCGCCTATCATGCTTTTCTGGAAATGGAACGAATGGCGGCAGGTTTGGGTAAATCAGAGAAAAAGCGTGAGGAACATAACTAATGCGACCAGTTGTCAGAGGCGATTGTCCCAAAAACCAAGATAATACCGAAATTAAATATTCAGACTTTCCCAATGCTAGAGGAGCACTCATTAATAGGCTGGGTGAATTTTGTTCTTACTGTGAAATGCGCCTTGAAGCCGGACTTGCAGTCGAACATATACAACCGAAGAAGCCTGATGGCGCAACTGTAGTCATTTCCGATAGAGAGTCGGATTGGCAAAACTTTCTTTTAGCCTGCCCTAATTGCAATTCAACAAAAGGTAATACTGAAGTAATAATTGAAGATTATTATTGGCCAGACAGAGATAACACTTTTCGAGCACTGCAGTACTCTGTTGACGGCATTATTAAACCCGACGCTACTCTGTCAAATGATGAAAAATTACGCGCAGACGCGACGATAAAACTAACTGGATTGGATAAACAGCCGCTCAATAATCCAAAAGCATCAGATCGTCGCTGGTTAAATAGGCGTGACGTTTGGAATATTGCACAAAAAACTAAGCATCGTCTAACAGGAAATTCGAATAATACCAATTTCAGAGAAACAATCGTTGACGTTGCAACTGGGCATGGTCATTGGAGTATATGGATGACTGTTTTTAAAGACGATGCTGACATGCTGAGGCGTTTCATCAATGCATTCTCAGGCACCTGTCATGAATGCTTTGATGACACTAACCAATATTTTGCCATCGCGCGTCAGGGAGGACAAATTTAGAATAAATCAAACTTGAATCATAGGCCAACCCCACAAAATACACCATAATTAAGTCCATTTTGAACTTAAGTTAAGAAGCAATAATAACCTCCCCACTTTTATAGTGTAGTAAAGCAGCTTTAGCTTTTTTTACAGACAATAGATGAAGCTATTGCACTCTTGTTTTTTAACAACTCAGGCTTAACTTAACTATTTTATTATTGCGAATTACTTAAGGTGTTACTTTAATTATTTAAACGGTTTCATCATGACTGAATCTGACTCTCTCCTCGGCAGAGCGTCCTAACGCTTTAGCCATCCACGGTGGCGGTGCATCAAACACTTTTTGGAACTCCTTCAGTTGATCAACTGCTTCAGTCACATCAGGCACCTTTATCGGATAAATATCAGCACGAATCACCTTAGCTGCCGCTGGGCCACCAATCGATTGCACAAACATAACGTGACAGTCTTTTATCAGATTAGCCCGAAACAGATTTCTATCTTCAGCAGTATCCGCCTCAAGGGTTGAGCGAATATCCACTAATCTATAATCATCACGGGATAATTGATAAACCAGAAACCGGATACAAGAGCCAAAATGACCATTAACCAATGCACCACTATTTGACCCAATAGCGACCCGAATGGAATCGGGTATATCACCTTCTTTATAAGGCATTATTTCAGGTAAGTCTTCGTCTTCTGCTTCGTCTCCCCATAAATAGCGCACCGCTAATTTAATATTGGCTAAACCAATCCCGATATCTTCACCGTCTTCTTCTCCGTCTAAACTGCCTAGGCCTGTTTTAAGATTAGTCACCGTAATAGACTTTAGTTTTTCATCATCCAGCGGTGAGCCTAAACGTTCGTGTAAGATTTCCAACAAACGTGGAATATCAATACCGGGAAGAATGCGTGTAGCCAGGGCGATACGTAAGGCGAGTTCACGAGGTAATGCTTGCATGTTAATCTCCTGATTTAACGAGTTTATATAATAGTTTGAGTATTTTGGGGGTTGATGCCAGATCCAGCGCAGTAAAATCATCCAGCGTGGTTAGATCAACAGCGGCACCCGCTGCTATTAGTTGTTCAACGACAGCCTCTCTGCCACTTGAGGCAGCAAAAATAAGCACCGTGGCACCTGAGGCAGTATTTTGAAAATTAATGTTAATGCCGACATCAAGCAATAACTTGATACACTGATGGCTGTTTGCATAACAAGCAGCCCATAAGGCATTATTTCCAAAATGATCCAGAACGTCTACGGAAGCGCCTTGATCGAGTAAAAACTGCACAACATCACTTCGACCTTGTTGAGCCGCCAAGATTAAAGGATCGATACCCGCGTTGTTCCTTAATGTCGGCTGTGTAACAGAGAAATAATTATTTTGCATCCAATCCCATACTTCTTTATCCATTAGACGGCCTGATTCTTTTCTTTCCAGCCTGAATAGCCACCCGCCAGGCTATAAACATCTTTAAAACCAAAGTCGCTAAAGAATTCTGCCAGATGTTCACTCGCATGACCGTAGTAACAATAAATCAGTAAGCTACGCTCTTTATCACCTTTTTTAACTAACGACTCCTTTAAACCTTCATGAACATGCAGCGCATCTTCTAAATGACCCGCACGATAATCTTTTAAATCCCGACAATCCAGAATCAAGGGCTTTGCTTCTTTGATCAATACTTCAGAATCGTCTATAGAAATTGTTTTGTATTTCATTTTAGTGTCAATGACTGACCCCAGTCATCCCTCATAATTGTTGTAAACCTGACAAAAAATTAACTTTTGTTACTATTTCGATGAACTAATAGCCGTATAGTGCATTAAAACGATCACTTTTAACTATTAAGCAAATCATTTGCCAAACTGTTTAATTTAAAACAAATTACAGGGAAAGCGTCAATTGTCGAACTGAATAGGTATCATCTGATTTTTTATATTACAGAGAGCGTGTTGGGCATCAAAATCATGCCCAACACTGCCTTATCCTCTAATCAGACCAATGAATCAGGCAAAAGTATAATCAGCCAAAGCCGTTTGTGCGCTGCCTTGCAGTGTGCCGATTAAAGTCAACTCTGTACTACTGACCAAGGCATCGGCACCCGCAGATTTGAACAGATAGAGAGCGCTATCCACGCCGTTGTCTACTGCAAATACTCGCGTATCACCCATAGCAAACGCGGTGCTAGCCGAACCAATGTCCGTTGCTGCAGTGCTGGTAGTAATGGCGCCAGAGATATTCGGCGTGAAGATGACCAGTTCTGCTCCGGTGGAAAAGCCCCCGTGATTGTTGCTTAACAGGGCATTATCAATAATGCCATTGCTATTGCCGATTTTTAGGCCGTTGGCACCATCCCACAATTGCACCTTATCGACACTTGACAGGAAATCCAAGACAATATCGGCACCGCCGACTACGGTAGCAAAGACAAAACTGTCGCTACCATCACCACCCGTTAGCGTATCAGCTCCCACCGCGCCGTTCAGCACGTCGTTACCCAAGCCACCTATCAGGTTATCCGCACCTGCACCACCATCCAGTACATTGTTGGCTGAGTTACCTATTAGGTTGTTGTTTAAGGTATTGCCCGTGCCGTTAATAGCGGCAGTGCCTGTCAAATTCAAGTTTTCAACATTACTGCTTAAAGTATAACTGACACTGCTTTGCACGCTGTCATTACCTTCGTTAGCGTTTTCAGTAATGATGTCGCCAAGATTATCCACCACATAAGTATCATCGCCTTTGCCGCCTTTTAGCGTATCCGCACCTAGGCCACCATCTAAAATATTATTCGACGTATTACCGATGAGGGTATTGGCAAGTTCATTACCGGTACCGTAGATAGGGTTGGGGGGAGCCAGGGTGACTTGCAGATTTTCTATGCCCCAAGATTCGTTATCCCCACCTTCCCAGCCTGCACCGCTGGCAAAAAACTTGATAGTCGCAGTTGAAGCGCTATGAGCCACGGTTAACGCGGGTTCATTAGCCATATCAAAAGCGATATCGTTATAGTCATTATTAAACCCGTAGTTATAAACCCCACCCAATTGGCCACCTGCATAAGTGATGCTACCACTACCCAATGCAGCGGTCAGCTGCAACACGGTTACACCATCCACCGAGACATTAAAATAATCGGGCGCAGGGCCACCCCCATCAGTGCTATCCCATGAGTCAATCAAGGCCAGCAAAAAGCTAATGTCAATCGCCGTATGTGCCGCCAAATTAGTCAAGGTTAAGGTAGTCGCTGTTGCTGGATCACCGGTTGCGGTATTACGCAAGAAGTTACCCGAGAAACCATCGGCAACAAAACCCTGCACGTTTTCTGTAGTTACAACCCCGGACAGCTTCCCGCTGACACCACTAGCAAAGGTTTCAACACCGTCAAAGTTATTGCTGTAAGCTTTAGTCAACGGACTTGCATCCACTAAAGTCAGATTTTCAACATTGGCCGCTAAGGTATAACTCACAGAACTGTTAACGGTATCGGTACCCTCGCCGACATTTTCATTAATGACATCGCCGGTGTTATCGACGAAATAGGTATCATTGCCCGCACCACCGGTTAAGATGTTATTGGCGCTATTACCTGTCAAGATGTTGTTGCCACTGTTACCGGTGCCGTTAATCGCATCTGTGCCCGTCAACGTCAAATTTTCCAAATTCGTGCTGAGTGTGTAGCTAATCGAACTAAACACCGAGTCGGTTCCCGCATTCAGCCCTTCAGTTACGGTGTCGCCCGCATTATCGACATAATAGGTATCGTTACCCGCACCGCCAATCAAGCTATCGGCTCCGCCTTTACCATCCAGGATGTCATTACCGGCTCCCCCATTGAGAATGTTCGCGGCACTGTTTCCGATTAGGCTATTATTGGCACTATTGCCGGTGCCATTGATAGCGGCATTGCCCGTCAGGGTTAGGTTTTCCAGGTTGGTCGCTAATGTCCAGGTGATTGAACTCTGCACGGTATCAATGCCTTCATTGGCATTTTCAGTAACCACATCACCCGAATTGTCAACCACATAGGTGTCATTGCCAGCCCCCCCTTGTAAGGTATCAGCCCCGGCCTGACCATCCAGAAAATCGTTGCCCAGGCCGCCAATAAGCAGGTTGATGCTGGCATTACCGGTGATCTGGTTATCCAGCTCATTGCCTGTACCCCGGTAAGCGGTACCTGTTAACAACAGATTTTCGACATTAGCGGTTAAGGTATACGACGTGGAACTGTTGACTTGATCAATGCCTTCATTAGCGTTCTCAGAAACACCGTCACCTGCGGTATTAACGATGTAAGTATCGTTACCCGTACCCCCGTACAGAGCATCATTGCCGGTGCCACCATCGAGAAGATCATTACCGCCACCCCCATAGAGAGTATCGTTACCACTACCACCATACAGACTGTCATTGCCCTCAACAAAAGTGACCAGATCAAAGCCTGGAGTCGCACGGTAATCATCCCCGTATAAGGTGTCATTACCACCGCCGCCATTCAGGATATCGTCACCGCCGTAACCAACCAAGGTATCAGCGGGTGCCAGACTGGTGAGTATATCGTTGGCATTGGCGCCTTCTAAGCCAGTGCCTGTTTGCTTATCACCAGTAATGTTGTAGATGGTGGTAAAAGGGTTTAATACCGTACCATCATCCAGCAAGATTTTGCTGACAGCATAGTTGGCATCCCAATCGACACTTTCAGCATGAGTGAAATAATAATCGACTGTCAAGGTATCGTTAACAACCCCGGAAACAGGATCTTTAAGACCAATGATTAAATGATCGGTGTTATTGGCACTACGTTGCAATACTACATTTGCAGCCGTTACCCCGACTAACTTGATGACATCCTGGTTAAAGGTACTGGGATCTTCGCCATTGGCATTATTAATGGTATCATTGCCACTGCCGTAGCCAAAGACATAAGTATCGGCACCTGCACCACCTTCCAGATAATCGTCACCCGCATCGCCAGTCAGAATGTCATTACCGATTCCACCGTAGAGGCTGTCATTGCCCGCACCACCGTTGAGGCTATCATTACCAGTACCCCCATAAAGGCTATCATCACCTGCCATTCCGTTAATGGTGTTCGCGATACCATCAAGAGCATAAATATTTTCAGCATTGGCGGTGCCATTATGATGCTGGGCAATATCCGCCAGTGTCCATGTTGCATCGGTGAATTTGAATTGGTCGACTTTATAGTTGTTGTCCCCGTAAAAATAATATTGCACGGTAACCTGGTTACCCGCGCCATATTCTATGACTAGGTTTGGAGCATCGAAGTCTTGGTACACCGCTGTTATGTCAGTGGTGGCAACGTTAGTGAATTGTATCGTGTCAATACTGTTGTCCGTGTCGTAGTTGTAGACTGTGTCCGTGCCATTGCCTTTACTGAAGAGATAAGTATCTGCACCAGCACCACCTTCCAGATAATCGTCACCCGCACCCCCCGTTAAGCTGTCATTACCGTCTCTGCCGTAAAGCGTGTCGTCACCTGCACCGCCATTGAGATTGTCATTACCGGTACCGCCATCAAGACTATCGATGCCGTCACCGCCATTGAGATTGTCATTACCGGTACCTCCATCAAGATTATCGTTGCCGGCATCGCCATTTAACGTATCATTACCACCGGCACCCACTAAGCTGTCATTACCATCACCGCCATTAAGGGTGTCGTTGCCTTCCACAAAGGTGGCTGCGTTAAATTGAACACCGCCTTGCCACTGCGTGCCATTGTTCGGTGTGAAGGCATCGCCATATAATGCGTCATCGCCGCCGCCGCCATTCAGGACATCGTTACCGCCGTAACCGACAAGCACATCAGCGGGTGCTAAACTGGTCAATACATCATTACCATTGGCACCATCCAACCAGTAGGCGCTTGTCGCATCACCGGTTGCTGTGATGCTGGTAGTGAAAGGATTTAATACCGAGGCATCGTCAAACACGATTTTACTCGTAGTGTAATTAGTATCATTCCAATTTGCTTCGGCATTAGCGAAGTAACCACTGATCGTTAACGTGTCTTTCACCACCCCTGCAGTCTTTAGGCCAATCACTAAATCAAATGTACCTGTCCGCATTAACACCACATCCACTTTTGCGACGCCTGCCAGTTTGACAACATCTTTGTTGGCTACACCGACCGTTTCTCCAATAACATTATTCAGGGAATCATTGCCGCTACCGTAGCTGAAGATATAAGTATCTGCGCCTGCACCGCCCTCCAGGTAGTCATCACCCGCCCCCCCTGTTAACGTGTCATTACCATCCCTGCCGTAAAGAGCATCGTTGCCAGCGCCACCGTTGAGGCTGTCATTACCAACGCCACCATCAAGGCTATCGTTGCCGGCATCACCATTTAAGGTATCATTACCGTCTTCGCCATATAAGGTGTCGTTACCCTCACCACCATTGAGGATGTCATTGCCTGCCCCGCCATAAAGTGTATCCTGTCCACCTGCGCCATTCAGGGTGTCTATACCTAAACCACCGGATAAGACATTGTTACTGTCATTGCCTGTTAAGCTGTTATTGGCATCGTTGCCGGTACCGTCTACGTTCAGGGTACTGGTTAAAATTAAGTTTTCGATATTCACGCCTAGCGTAAAGCTGACTTCACTCTTGACGGTATCAGTGCCCTGATTTGCGGCTTCGGTTACGGTGTCGTAGGTACTATCCACGATATAAGTATCGTTGCCAGCACCTCCGATCAGTGCGTCATTGCCTTCACCACCGTCCAGAATATTGTTGCCGCTGTTGCCTGTTAACGTGTTATCGGCATCGTTACCGGTGCCATTAATGGCCGCTGTGCCCGTTAGAATCAGGTTTTCAACATTTTCTGCCAATACAAAGCTAATCGACGTTTTTATCGTATCGGTGCCTTCTCCTGCTTCTTCTACAACGATGTCACCTGCGTTATCGACAATGTAAGTGTCATTACCAAGACCACCAATCAGCACATCTGCACCGCCTGCGCCGTCCAGTGTGTCATTGCCGTCTAACCCGAAAATTAAGTCTGCATCTGCTGTGCCCAACAAGTTGTTATTGCTGTTGTTACCTGTGATTGTTGCCATTCTGTTACCATTAGTCTAAGTTTGAATTGAATGTGAAACTGATTAAATCATCACTGCTTACTGCTACTGCTTTACAAAAGGCTTTTTAGCTTCTATAATGAAGATTTTTAAAGCTATTGGAAATAGTCGCTATTCAGCCCCGTATCCCAAAAGCTTGGGCACTTATCTATCGTTCACTCATTACTCATGTAATTTATTGAATCTTAAAACGTTGGTTTAAAAAATCAGGTAAAAAACACAGCGCAGTATCTTTGTAATAACAAAAAGTGAGGGGCTTGGTGCGGGATAGTAAAGCAGACTTATGGAACCGTCAATTAAAATTGCAGTGATTCAGAGAATTCCATACTGAACAACCACCAGCTAAAGCAGGTGGGTTCGTATAATGGACTAAAGTCCGGATACGGGTCATAAGACCCGTTCATGTTTCTGTCCTAAAATTATCATCTCCTTTGGGTTCAAAATGATGTTCCAGATAATTTTTTATCATTTCTTCAGTCAATTCGCCAGAAGTCACGCAAAAGTAACCTCGTGCCCAGAAATGCCGACCCCAATAGCGTTTTTTCAAATCTGGAAAGCTCTCGAACAGCTTCATCGAGCTTCTTCCTTTAATCCGTCTCATGATTTCACTCGGGGCCAGATTCGGTGGCGCAGAAACCAAAATATGGACATGATCCTGACTGACAACACCTTTCAGAATTTCTATCTCAAAGGCTTCACACGTCTGCCTAATCAGCTCACGAACCTTCAAACCAATATCACCTTTCAATACCTTGTAACGATACTTTGTGACAAACACAAAATGATACTGAATTTTAAAAACAGTATGACTTCCATAACGGTAATCCATAAGCCCCTCTTCTTTTCAGTTCAGAGTAATATCATACGTCAAAAAATCATAGATAAATCTAACCGCCTAAAAGGCGGTGGTTTTAACCTTACTACGGACTAATAAAACTTCCGATCGAATTATATATTAAATAAATCCCCCTGCAACTGGATATATCAAAAACTGAATAAGGTAATTAAGGCAGGCAAATGGTCATATAAGATATAGATCCAAAGCCTATTGCATCGATTCACCATGTAATTTTATCCATTAAGAGAAGTCCATGAAAAGAGAAAGAAACCCATCGATAACAGCTGGATTTTCCTGGGAAGCTAAAGGAATCGTAGCAAAAGCGGTTAGAATCCAGGAAAAGCTAAATTAACCTAGTTAAAACAGCAGGATGTTTAAATGATCTGCAAAATAGGTCGAGCTTCTGTCTTGTTCATCATGCTTGTTTAGATGGTTTTCTGATTATCCGATATTGACAGCAGGCAGTAGGAGTGGCCACTATTTTGTGATCTTGTAAATGCAATGCTCACCTGTTTCGTTAATCGTGGTTGCCATCACTTCATAATCAAAACCAAAAGCCTGGCCTATCATTTTAGGATCATGTTCAATCCCCACAAACTCAGAAAATGGAATATAAATTCGGGTTTGATCATCCATATAAGAGCTGACTTGGGTAAAAAAACGCTCTAATATTTCCCGTCCACCATCTTCATTTAAACCAAAATCACCGTTAGATGGATAATAGTTAAAGTTAAAAATGATAATATCGAAGATTGTTTGGGGTACGTCAGCAAACAAATCACTGTGCAGGATATTAATAGGCGCTAACGCTGGATTCAGTTTTATATTTTCTGTCGCGCACTTCACAGCATCCTTATTAAAATCGACACCTAATACCGTTTCACAACCTATTTTCTTTAATAAACAGGCGAAATATCCGCTACCACAGCCCATATCTAAACCCATACGAGCCGGAGCTTGCTGAAGTATAAAATGTCCAAAGAATGAGCTAGTGATACCAAAATCAGAAGGGAATACATTCTTAGCAATAATTAAATGAATACCATCTAACTCTACTGGATAAGGCTGTTTATCTAAATAATAGGATAATTCTTTTTCTCTTTTTGCAATACTCATAACTGGAGTATTCATATTTTTCAACCTCTGTGCTTAACTCAGATTTAAGTGCGACAGTATTTAATTCAATCCTGGTGTAACTTCTTCTGCTGCTGCTGTTCGCTTACTGTGCTCATCAGCTAATTTTCAGAAAAATAGGAGAACTATAATATCCGATTTAAAGTGATGGCTGGTGAAAAACTATCGAAGCAAGCGCAATGAGAAGATATATTAAATGTTCCCAGCAATTCAGAGCCTATCAACCCACCATAAAGAAACAATAGCTTACGACAGAAAAATATATTCTTCCCGCTAATTTTCGTTGTAGCGGTATAATGGGTTTCGCTAATTGAGGATCTTATGAGTCCACCCGATGATAGTCACACTCTGCCCGTAACCAATCCCTACGATTTAATCAACTCACCTGAGACAAACCCTTACAACCCAACTAAAAAAGATGAATATGACTCGCCTTGGAAAGAAGCAGTTGATAACTACTTTCCGGAGTTTATTGAGTTTTACTTTCCTGAAGCGTATACCCAAATTGATTGGTCTGAAGAACCAACATTAAAAACATCCAACAACTCATTTGCTATAGTAACGGCAACCCATATATTGACGCAGCAAACTCAGAGAGCCATTAGGATGTCAATCAACCGATAAACGCGATAAGGCATCCAAATCGTTTTTTATTTGCGTCACTCCCCGCTGATAACTAGCGTCATTTTTGGTGCAAACTAAACTATAAGGACGACTACTGCGTTCAGTCATACAATTGACATCGCTATTATGGGTCTTGATCGATTGTTCAAGATGCTTTCGCTTGGCTTCAACCGCTTTAAATGACCATCGGGATTGGGTCGGACTAGCCAGAAAATCACGTAATTGAACACAGTCCTTACAAGTGCATTTGATTTTACTGTCTCGTTGCCAATCAGCAGGCGGCTCTAATACTTTAGCAACCTGCGCGTTTAAATGCGTCCGTACAGTATTTCGCAAAGACTTTACAACCGGTAAGTCACTGCTGCTCTGCGTCTCCGTCATCTTTAAAGCAACCGATACTAACATTCTATCCATGTCATAGATAGCAGGCCAAGCGAGTATATAATTCAACGTGTTTGCAGCTAAAGTAGTATCAATAAGACTCATGCTAGTCAAAACATTGATCACCCCATTAACATCGACTGTTCTAGAGTACGCCCAAGGTTGAAGCTGAGGAAATCGGCCTGGGTCGCCAGGCAAGGCGGCAAACAACGTCTCAGCAGCTACACTCAAGTCTTTGGCAGCCCCTAATCCAGACAAACTAAGTCCAGCCAATAAAATAGCGCAAGCCTCTTGATCTTTGATGGCACTGATACTGACAGCCTGCTCTGTCCAACTGACCACATCCGCCCAAGGTAATAGTTCTGCAGTTTGTACCAGGATAGCGGTATTTTCCCTTTGGTAAAATCCCTTAGTAGCGATCATCGACCAAACATGCTTGAGGTTTATAGTGTCACCTAAATTGTACTCATACTTTAAAAATTCACCCATCGGACGGCTATGTTGAGGGGATTGATCCAGATATTCCGGCACCCAATCCCGTAAAATATAAGCCGCCAAGGTGTGAGCATCCTGCCATAAGCTTGAATCCTGGTTTTGGTTTTCGGTTATCCAACGCTGATAAAAATCATGTAAAACCGGTAAAACAGAATCCATTCCAGCTTGGTTAATAATCGCAAAATAACCGGCTTGCGGCCAGATAACTAAAGCCGCATGGCTATATGATCTCTCAAAAGAAGCACCTTCATTGCCGGTCGCTTCATGGAATGAGATGTCACCAGGCTCTATATCTTCCCAAGCATCGGGTGGACAAAACTCATGAGCGCTAATAGGTAAAGTGGGTAATAACGACTGATTTCCATCAGGCCGTCGCCAATTAGAAACGGTTTCAAAGCGATCAAAGACTTCATCAATTTCAAAGTCATCTTCATCTTCATCTTCATCCCAACGACGGCGACGGCGACTGCGTCCTGTATATTCGGCAGTACCACTTTCTTCCACGGACACCAAGGCCAGATGAATGTCACAGTTAGCGACTTTGGTTGCGGCGACTAATACCTCGGCGATGGCTATATCGGTATTTTTTAAAGCATCAAAGCCCAGTTCAGCAGGGGTGTACGCATGTTCCAATAGATAAATTAACTTTTCTGGTATCGCTTCATGGCTGTCTGTACTCAGTTCTGCAGTCCAATTATTCAGTAAAGCCACCAATTCATCTTGCTCTCGATGATAATCAGGTGCTTTAGGCAGGGGCATTTTTTTATCGGTGCGTAACAGGTTGTAGATCAAGGTTAAGCGACAACCTTGAGTAATGGGTAATACTTCATGTACGCAATCCGCGTAAAAAGCCGCGAAAGCCATTTCGGATGAATCGTCGCAGCTTAGATCAAGATTTACCTGTTGTTCATGATGTTTTATAACTAATTCACCACCACTGTATACCGACGGCAATACAATAACCAACGTAGCAAACATGCCTTCTGCTTTTTCAGTATCCCGATGACTGATAAAAAAACAGCCCTCATCATAAGCCAGTAACTTATACAATTCGGCCTTAACGGTACCGGTGACACCCAATCCAGTTACGACACGATCGATAATAGACGCTAAACTTTTCTGCCAATACTTGCCACTGAGAGTGACCCGATTGGCATCAATTTGCCAGGTTTTTCGCACCTGTGTATCAACGATTGTTTCTTGACCACGACCATAAGGCGCTTGTTCTGCGACATTAACAAGCTGTTCAGCTTGTAAGGATAGCAATGGCAAAGCAATCCGCCCTACCCCGTCAACTTCTAAAGTAGGCGGAAAAGCCTCTAACTTACCATTAACATAGAAACTACCGGGACGCTTGACGTTTTTTAAGATATTAAATAGTTGATCCGTTATCAAAGACATAGCGCTACTTTCAGATGGGTAGGAATAAAATGAGGGACTAGAATGGTTGCATATAGTAACAAACCGGGGGGGAGGTTGAAACATAAAAAATCAAATGGCATAAACTCTTTACCCAATCTACAGGTCTGTGATCCTCATTGAAATCATTGAAATGAAGCAACGCGGCAAATCTCAATTTATGCACTGTTGGCTATTCATCAAGTTAAAGATTAGTTATTTAATCAAAGGCAGATGTTATTAATTAGCTATGATCGTATAAAACCTTTTTCATATTGATAAATAACTCACGGTTCGCTCAATTTTACACCCTGTTCATAAGATTATGGCAAACTGCTCTAATTTGCCATGAGCACAGTACCTAACCCATCATGATTGACAACCACTCGCCCCCGACCATGAAAGCCGAATGAATCGAATGGGTAAAATTCTACTCTAATAAAGTGGAAGAAGTTGGGGTAGAGGTCGTTTAACGAATGGTGGGATCGACCCCGATACCTAACCTGACTCACTTGGACTGGCTCGCACCCCAGATTGTATCACTTGTCTTGCAAGTAGAACGCACGG